>Ga0213861_10003817_pt1 | contig 12404 bp, 11 predicted proteins | sample PICome_4_FD_160110 | JGI IMG/M metagenome (GOLD analysis project Ga0213861, IMG submission 160110) | Coastal seawater microbial communities near Pivers Island, North Carolina, United States - PICO131 | ecosystem: Environmental > Aquatic > Marine > Coastal | place: USA: North Carolina...
GGGGTTATTGATCGCCCCGGTCCATCTCACGGCATGTTTTCATCCAGTACTCCACCGGATCGAGTCGATATCGCTTGCGCGGTTGCGCAAAATAAAAACGACGCCGCATATTGCGTCGGGGCAGGGTGAGGGGAACAAGGTCACCATTGGCGAAGTTTTTTTGTAATACGATCTGTGAAAGGCAGCCTATACCAAGTCCTGATTCTACTGCGTTCTTTATCGCCTCATTGTGTTTTAACTCCAGGTAAATATGAATGCTGGGAAGCAGGCCCGCGAGCGCGCGATCAAATGTTTGTCGTGCACCCGAATCGGGCTCCCGCAGTATCCAAGACGCTTCCCTAATGTCCTTATTGGTCAGACTTTTTTTCTTCGCCAACGGATGGTCCGCGGCACAGAACACGATCAACTCGTCCTCGCGCCAGGGAATCAGTTCCAGATCGCGGTGATGAACCTCTCCCTCGATCATGCCGATATCCACATCAAAATTGAGCACCTGGGCGACTACGTCGGGCGTATTTGCAATATGCAGGGCCACATCGGCCTCGGGGTAGTGGGCCAGATACCCTGCAAGGTAGCGCGTCGCAAGGTGGTTCCCTATGGTAAAACTGGCACCAACCTTCAAGTGGCCCACATCGGTATGGTCTAACAGCAGCTCTTCGAAGCTCTGGCAGTGCGTCAGCAGGTACTCCGCCTCTCGGCGGAGTGTCTGACCGATCGCATTCAAGGCCAGCTTGTTGCTTACTCGGTCAAACAAACTCACCTGGTAGGTATGCTCAAGGTTGAGAAGGGCCTCACTGGCTGCCGACTGGGACATATGCAGGCTCTGTGCTGCCCTGGAGATGTTCTGGTGCTTCGCAACTGCCAGAAAAATCTGCAGTTGTCGCAGTGTAAATTTCATCGGTTTCCCCCGTTTGCCCGGTGAGTCTGGTCTTACTGCCGGAAAAACCGGCAGAGGTGTCCATGATATCCTGTTTTACATGGGGGGAATATCTCCGTACCCTGTGCGCCTGATCATCATTGTGCGCCTCAGACACGGTTGCCCAGAAATACCAAATGGAAAGGAGAGCAGGGACATGGCGGAACAAAAAGCAACAAACGTGCACTGGCACGAGGGAGATATCACCCGCGAGCATCGCAGCAAGCTACTGGGCCACAAGGGCGCCACACTGTGGTTTACCGGGCTGTCTGGCAGCGGAAAAAGCACGGTGGCAGTTGAATTGGAGGGCACCCTTATCGAGATGGGTGTGCTGTCCTACCGCCTTGACGGTGACAATGTCCGCATGGGTATCAACAAGAATCTCGGGTTTTCCGCCGAGGATCGCACCGAGAATATTCGGCGAATCGGCGAAGTTGCCAAGCTGTTTGTCGACAGCGGCGTCATTGCCTTAAGCAGTTTTATCAGTCCGTACAAGGCGGATCGTGATCAGGTGCGGGCGCTGCACGAAGATGCCGGTATGGACTTTATCGAGGTATTTGTCGATTGCTCGCTGGAGGCCGCTGAGGAGCGGGATCCCAAGGGTCTCTATAAAAAAGCGCGCGCCGGCGAGATCAAGAACTTCACTGGCATTGACGACCCCTACGAGGAGCCCTTCAAACCAGAGATTCACCTGCACTCAGACAAGCAGTCTCTCAAGGAAGAAGTAGATGAAATTCTCAACGTGCTGCGTGAACGCGGCATAATTAGCGAATAGACAGGAGAATCGGAATGATCAAGCCTCATGGCTCAGACAAGCTCAACCCGTTATTTGTGCATGACAAAGATAAACGCCACGCCTTGCTCGCCGAGGCCGAATCTCTGCCCTCCCTGCTGATTAGTTCTGCGGCTGCAGCTAACGCTGTCATGCTGGGTGGTGGTTATTTTAATCCGTTGACTGGTTACATGAATCTTGCTGATGCACTGAGTGTCGCGGAGACGCTTAAGACCACTGATGGTCTGTTTTTTCCAGTACCTGTTATTAACCTGACAACCGAGACGGGCGTAGAAGCGGGAAGCCGGATCGCCTTAAAAGACCCTAATGTCGAGGGGAATCCTGTTCTGGCGGTGATGAACGTTGAGGCAGTGGACGAAGTCAGTGATGAACAGATGCACTTCATGGCAGAAAAAATCTTTCGTACCCTGGACCCTGAGCACCCCGGTGTCGCTACCTTTCTGGGAATGGGGCGGACCTTGGTGTCCGGTCCTATCGAAGTATTGAACTACTCCTACTTCCAAACTGATTTTCCCGATACATTCCGTACCGCCGTGGAAATCCGTGACGAGATTGCCAAGCATGGCTGGGAGAAAGTGGTTGCGTTCCAGACCAGAAACCCGATGCACAGAGCTCACGAGGAGCTGTGTAGGATGGCGTTAGAGGACCTGGATGCTGACGGTGTGCTGATTCACATGTTGTTGGGCAAGCTTAAGCCTGGCGATATTCCAGCAGATGTGCGCGATGCATCTATTCGTAAGATGGTAGACGTGTACTTTCCGCCAAACACGGTGATGGTAACAGGCTATGGCTTCGATATGCTGTATGCAGGTCCGCGTGAGGCGGTACTGCATGCTGTGTTCCGTCAGAACTGCGGTTGTACCCATCTGATTGTGGGTCGTGACCATGCAGGGGTAGGGAATTACTACGGCGGGTTCGATGCACAAACTATCTTTGATGAAGAGGTTCCGCAAGGCGCGCTTGAACTGGAGATATATCGCGCTGACCATACGGCTTACAGTAAGAAGCTTAATAAGGTGGTGATGATGAAAGATGCGCCGGATCACGAAAAGGAAGACTTCGTCCTGTTATCTGGCACCGCCGTTCGCGAAATACTGGGTCGTGGCGAAGCACCTCCGCCAGAATTTTCGCGTCCCGAGGTTGCGAAAATTCTATCGGATTATTACCAGTCTCTGGATCAATAAAATGCTTTAACGGCACCCGCTGCCGGGTGCCGTGCTCAATGGAATTGCTATGAATTACGATCTGTTTAATGGTGATGCAGACGGAATCTGCGCGTTGCTGCAGTTGCGCAAGTCTGAGCCGCTGGAGTCGGAGCTGGTGACCGGAGTGAAACGCGATATCAATCTTCTGGCCAAGATAGAAGCTGGCGCCGGAGATCGTGTGACTGTGCTCGACGTTTCAATGGATAAGAATAAGCAGGGCCTGGAGGCCATGTTGTCTGCTGGCGCATCGGTGTTCTATGTTGACCATCACAAGCCTGGCGATATTCCCGACAATCAAAATCTCACCGCGATCATTAATGAAGCTCCCGATGTTTGCACAGCGGCGCTGGTAAATAATTACCTGAAGGGCGCGCACCTCGATTGGGCTGTGACAGGTGCATTTGGCGACAATTTGAAAGATACCGCTAGAACACTGGCGAAGGATCTGGATATCTCCAGTGCCGATCTCACCGCGCTAGAAGATCTTGGCACGTATATAAACTATAACGGTTATGGCCCAGCTATCGAGGATCTTCACTACGATCCAAAAGAACTTTATTTGAATCTTTTTGCAGCCGATGGCCCGTTGGATTTCGTCGTCAATTCGCCAGATTTTCGCAGGCTCGGTGAGGGTTATACGTCTGATATGGCGGCGGCGGCCTCACTCAAGCCGATGAAAGTGGATCAGCATGCGGCTGTTTTTGTGCTCCCCAATGAGGCATGGGCGCGTCGCGTCAGCGGTGTTTATAGCAATGATCTCGCTACGGATAATCCGGACCGTGCGCACGCGGTGCTCACCGTGAAAGAAAACGGCAACTATTTAGTCAGCGTCCGTGCCCCCATGATGAATAAACAGGGCGCCGCAGACCTGTGTATGCAGTTTCCAACAGGTGGTGGGCGCGCGGGAGCAGCCGGGATTAATGATTTACCTGCAGAAAGCCTCGATGATTTTGTGGCTGCGCTAGGGGTTGCCTACGGCGCTTGACGCCTCCGATAATGGTTCCGACTAGCGTAAGCCTGGTCTTCTGGTAGCGATCTTGATGCCTTCAAGGGCAGTTTTTCTTACCTGTTAGCCTCGCTCTTCTTTTGGCGTTATGCCGAACCTCTTTTTGTATGTGCGGGTCATGTGGCTGTGATCGGCGAATCCAATTTCCTGTGCGATCACCCCGATAGCCTTATCTGTTTCGCGCAGCAATTGTCTTACATTGTCGAGGCGCACCTCGTTGATGTATTGCCGAGGTGTCTTGCCGAGATGTTTGCGAAACCGTCGCTCTAAAGCGCTAACAGAGATATTGCAGGCACCGGCCAGAGACTTGACCGTGATAGGGTGGTTGAAGTGGCGACTGATGTAATCGACCGGCGCGCGTAATTCCTGAAATGGCATGGTATTGCTCTCGGTTCGGTTAAGGTGGCGACTGAGCCCAAAGGTGCCAAGAATGTTGTTCTGAGTGTCGTGCACAGGCCACTTGGACGTGAGAAACCAGTCACCGGTCCCACCCGAAGAAAGAATAAGCTCGAGTCGGTTTGATACAGTGCCTCCCTCCAGTACATGGCTATCGTCACTGACATATTTTTCGGCGAGGTGCCCTGGTGCAATATCGTAGTCACACTTGCCGATCAAGCCTTGCAGCGTGCGGAAACCAAAGCGTTCATAGAACAAGCGGTTGCTATAGACGAAGCGTCCGCGGCTGTCCTTGAGCCAGGCATGGGTGTCAGGAATAAGATCGAGGACCGCGAAACTTTGCTCGGCCCCAACGAGGGAAGAAAAGACCAGTTTTGACATTTATTATCGCTCACGCCGATTTTATACAAATTATAGGCCAAAATGTTCAAGACTTCCGCCGGCGTGGGGCAGATTATCGTTGGGGCAGGAGTCGCTAGGTGACCTGCGCATGACATGCGCAAAGCATAGCCGGATGACGTGGCTGCCGCCAAAAACAAATAACAACGGAGATGCAGGCGTGTTGTACGAGGACTTATGAGCAGTGCCGCTCTAGCAATAGTGGCCGTCTTTTCCCGAGCAGGTCATTAGGCGTGTACCTTGGCATCGATGTCGGCACCCAAAGTGTCAAGGCGTTGCTCTATGACCTTGACCTGGCCACCGTGCACGCGTCCTCATCCGAACCCCTCCCGCTGCGCAGCGACCGCGATGGCACCCGAGAGCAGGAAGCGAGCTGGTGGCTCGTAGCGCTGGAGGCCTGTGTCTCGCGTTTGCCAGAGTCAGGCAGAAAGGCGATTCGAGCGGTGGGTGTGTCTGGCCAACAACACGGTCTAGTGCCCCTTGGCAGTGCGGATGAGGTACTGGCGCCGGTTAAACTGTGGTGCGACACGACAACCCAGCAACAATGTGATGAAATTACCCACGCCTTTGGCGGGCGCGAGTACTGCATCAACTCAGTCGGAAACGCGATCTTACCTGGCTATACCGCCTCCAAGATTCGCTGGCTTAAGCAGCATCGCCCCGCAGCTTATGATGCGCTCGCTACGGTATTACTGCCGCACGACTACATTAATTTGTGGCTCACCGGTGAGCGGGTTATGGAATATGGCGATGCCTCTGGAACCGGTTTGCTCGATATCCGCAAACGGGAATGGCATCTAAAAATGTTGCAAGCGGTCGACTCTGACAGGGCTCTCGTTGAAGTTATGCCTCCCCTTGTCGGCGCGGGGTCGCCCATCGGTCGGCTGCGTAAGTCGGTCGCCGAGCGACTTGGCTTGGCCGCTGATGTGCCAGTAAGCAGTGGCGGCGGAGATAATATGATGGCGGCGATCGGGACTGGAACGGTGGTCGCCGGGCGGATGACCGTAAGCCTCGGCACATCCGCCACCCTATTTTCTTCCGCGCAGCAGGCAGTGATTGATAGCGCGGGCGATATTGCCGCATTTTGCTCTTCCACCGGCGATTGGCTGCCCCTGCTGTGCACCATGAACTGCACCGTTGCGACCGAGTTAACGCGCAATACGCTAAACCTGTCGTTGGAGGAAATGGAGGAGGCTGTGGCCGCAGCGCCGGTCGGCGCCGAGGGTGTTGTCACTCTGCCATTTTTTAACGGAGAGCGGACCCCAGATTTACCGCGGGGTAAGGGCTGTATACTGGGCCTGGACGATACCAATTACTCTGCGGGCAACCTGCTCCGGTCGGCGATGGAGAGCGCGGTATACGGTTTGCGTTACGGGCTAGATGCCTTTAATCGAAATCATTGTGGCGTTGACAGTTTGCGCCTGACTGGGGGAGGGTCGAGCAGTGCAGTCTGGCGTCAAATGGTCGCAGATGTCTTTAATCTGCCGGTCACAGTGCAGACCTGCGACGAAGGTGCTGCACTGGGTGCTGCGCTGCAAGCCGCATGGGTAGACACCGGGGACGGTTTAGTGGATCTGCTCGATGCGCAGCTGAGCGTGGACGAGCCCCGTTGTTGTCTGCCATCCCCACAACGGACACTAGCGTATAACGAGCACTACGATAGCTATCGCCGCCACGCAGAGGTGGCTATGCATTTGTACAAGTAACGCGAAAGGGATCGAACTCATGACACGACAATTGTTTATAGGCGATAAGGAATATTTTCGTGGAATCGGACGCATTCCCTATGAGGGCAGGGAATCTGACAACCCTATGGCTTTCAAATGCTACGAAGCGCAGCGGATGGTCGGTGACAAGACCATGGAGCAGCACTTGCGTTTTGCTGTCTGTTACTGGCATACATTTTGTGGAGCGGGGGCTGATCCATTCGGCGTCGACACCCAGGTTTTCCCTTGGGATGCGCCCGCTGATCCCGTTGATGCGGCACGTGCGCGTATGGACGCAGCCTTTGAGTTTTTTACTAAATTGGGAGTTCCTTACTACTGTTTTCACGATCGCGATATGGCACCAGAAGGAAACACCGTCGCAGAGTCAGAAGCCCTCTTATCTACTATGGTAGAGCTGGCCCGTGAGCGGCAGGACGCGACGGGAATGAAGCTGCTGTGGGGCACTGCTAACCTGTTCGAGCACCCGCGCTATATGAACGGGGCAGCGACCAATCCGGATTTTGCCGTAGTAACCCACGCGGCAGCTCAGGTAAAGGCGGCTCTTGATGCCACGGTTGCTTTGGGCGGCGAAAACTACGTATTCTGGGGTGGCCGCGAAGGCTATTTCAGTTTATTAAATACTGATACACAACGCGAGCTGGACCACCTCGCACGTTTCTTGGAGGCCGCCAGGGATTACGCACGCGGGATTGGATTTACCGGAACTTTTCTGGTTGAGCCAAAGCCGATGGAGCCTGCCAAGCATCAGTACGATTTTGATGCACAGACGGTGATCGGTTTTTTACGCCACTACGGATTGGCAGGAGATTTCAAGGTCAATGTAGAAGCTAACCATGCAACTCTGGCAGGACACAGTTTTTCTCACGAGTTACAGATGTGCACGGATGCTGGACTGCTTGGCAGTATCGATGCGAACCGGGGTGATCCGCAAAATGGCTGGGATACAGATCAGTTTCCGTCTGATCTATATGACGCTGTGCATGCGATGCTGGTCGTGCTTGCAGACGGCGGCCTTACTCGAGGTGGCTTGAACTTTGATGCCAAAGTCCGGCGTGAAAGTGTTGACCTTGAGGATATTTTTATCGCGCATATCGGCGGCATGGATACGTTTGCCCGTGCCTTGCAGGTCGCCACGCGCTTGTTGGAGAGTAGCGCCATGCCAGACCACAAAGCCGGGCGCTATGCCAGTTTTGACAGCGGCGATGGCGCCGCTTTTGAACGGGGCGAGCTTGATCTGCTTACTCTGCGAGACCTGGCAGCGGCAGGAGGTGAGCCCGACCTCACCAGCGGTAAGCAAGAGTGGTATGAAAACCTTGTGAACCAGTATTTGTAACAGTACGCGGAGAGCGTAAGTGATTGCAGTCTCAGGAGAATATAAACATGTCGAAAATAAGAATGGGCATGGTCGGCGGCGGCGAGGGCGCGTTTATTGGTGCGGTTCATCGTATGGCGGCTGCGCTCGACGGCGAAATTGAACTCGTCTGTGGCGCGTTTAGTAGCGACGCGCAACGGTCAGTCCGCTCTGGGGTGGCCTTGCATCTGCCTCCGCAGCGGGTGTACAGCGATTACCAGAGTATGATGAATAGTGAAAAACAGTTACCGGTGCGGGAGCGGATGCAGTTTGTCTCGATCGTCACGCCAAATCATTTACACGCCCCGGTTGCAACCGCAGCGTTGCATGCGGGCTTTCATGTCATGTCAGATAAACCAGCTACCTTTGATTTAAATGAAGCGGTCGCACTGCGTGCGCTGGTGCGCGAGTCAGGCCTGTTATACGGACTCACACATACCTACACCGGCTATCCACTTGTGAAGGAAGCGCGCGAACGGGTTGCTGCGGGTGAACTGGGCACCATTCGCAAGGTGGTCGTTGAATATCCTCAAGGCTGGCTGGCTGAGCGACAGGAAGATACGGACAACAAGCAGGCAGCTTGGCGACTCGACCCGACTCAGGCCGGAGTGAGCAGTTGCATGGGTGATATCGGCGTGCATGCGGCGAATCTTGCCGAGTACGTTACAGGGCTAACGATCAGTGAAATGTGCTCCGACCTCACTGCTTTTGTTGAGGGGCGAAAGCTGGATGACGATGGCGCTGTGCTGCTGCGCTTCGATAACGGTGCGCGAGGCGTGCTGCATGCAAGCCAGGTTAGTGTTGGCGAGGAGAACGGTATCAGCGTGCGTGTATACGGTGAGTGCGGGGGGCTGGAATGGCGCCAGGAGGACCCCAACACACTGTGGCTTAAATGGCCCGACCGTCCGACGGAACGCTTGCGAACCGCGGGGAGCTATCTCGGTCCACTGGCGACTGCTAATGCGCGCACGCCCATGGGGCACCCTGAGGGTTACATTGAGGCCTTTGCCAATCTCTACCGGTCTTTTGCGCGGCAGATTCAGGCACGGGAGTCGGGAGATTCGCCCGATGCTGCAGCGTTGGATTGTCCCGGTATTGAGGAGGCGGTCCGCGGTATGCAGTTTATTGAGTTGGCGGTAGCGGCCAGCGCCAGTGATGTGAAGTGGCATCGTTTCGACAAACAGTAATAACGAGGAATAGCTTATGTCCAAGATGAAAGGCCCCGCAATATTTCTGGCTCAGTTCGCCACTCCGGAAGCACCCTTCGATACGCTCGAGAACATTACTCGCTGGGCGGGTGACCTCGGGTACAAAGGTGTTCAGATTCCGACGTGGGAGTCTGGACTTTTTAATCTGGAACAGGCCGCTGCGAGTAAGGGTTACTGTGACGAGTTAAAAGGTATATGCGCATCAAACGGTGTAGAGATAACCGAATTGTCGACTCACCTGCAGGGGCAGTTGGTCGCAGTGCACCCGGCCTACGACGAACAATTTGATGGCTTCGCGCCACCCGAGGTTCATGGTAACTCCGCGGCACGCCAAGCTTGGGCCGTGCAGCAGTTAATGCTGGCAGCTCGTGCCAGTGAAAACCTCGGGCTTGACGCTCATGTGACGTTTTCCGGTGCCCTTTTGTGGCACACCATGTATCCCTGGCCACAACGGCCAGAGGGGCTCGTTGAAACAGGCTTCCGGGAGCTGGCGGAGCGCTGGACGCCAATCCTTAACGCCTTTGATGAGGCCGGTGTTGACCTCTGCTACGAGATACATCCGGGCGAAGATATTCACGACGGAATAACCTTTGAGCGCTTTCTGGAGGCCACTGGCAACCACGCGCGCTGCCACATTCTTTACGACCCCAGTCATTTCTTGCTACAGCAAATGGATTACCTGCAGTTTATCGACATCTACCACGAGCGTATCAAGATGTTTCATGTCAAGGACGCGGAATTTAACCCCGATGGGCGCCAGGGCGTTTACGGTGGCTATCAGGGCTGGGTAGACCGGGCCGGACGTTTTCGTTCCCTCGGCGATGGGCAGGTAGATTTTAGCGGTATTTTCAGTCAGTTTGCCAAGTACGGTTTCCAGGGCTGGGCAGTATTGGAATGGGAATGTTGTCTAAAGCATCCGGAAGACGGTGCTCGCGAAGGCGTAGATTTTATCAACCACCACATTATTCGAACAACGGATAGAGCTTTTGATGATTTTGCCGGAGGAGGTGCTGACGAAACCACGAACCGGCGTATACTCGGGCTTGATTAATTCTGCTGATGCAGGTGACCTTCTCGTATCATAGCCGACGTGGCAAGCTGGGTAACGACATATCTGCCGGCCGATCAATCGGATATAACAAAAAGGACACAGCGTATTGGAAAAAATAACGATAACCGGGAGTAAGATTCATGAATGACAACACTATCGACCGCAAGCGACTTTATTACGTCGGCAACCTGTCAATCTTTATGATCGGCCTTGGCTTTGCCGTGCGAGCCAACATAGCCTCAAATTTGCAGGCAGAAATATATGACAAGATCGACCTCGCTAATTCTGCGGCGATGCTCGGCGAAGCGCTGGGCGCGACCTTTACGGGCTTTGCGCTGACGCTGCTGTTCGGCAGCGCACTGGTCGACCTAATCGGTATGAAGCGCATGCTGTTGCTCTCTGCGCTGGCATACATTGTCGGTGCCCTCGGCTTGCTGGCAGCTTCCATAATGGACGTGGGTGCGACGGTTGAAACTCTCGTGCTGGTTAGCCTGCTACTCACCGGGCTGGGATGGGGTGCAGTTGAAGCGGCATCAAACCCCATGGTGGCCGCGCTTTATCCTGAGGAGAAAACCCACCGCTTGAATATTCTGCATGCCTGGTGGCCCGCCGGTATCGTGGTAGGTGGATTACTTGGTGTTGCTATTAGTGGCTTTGGCTTGTCATGGAAACTCAATATGCTGGTGTTGATAGTGCCAGCTGTGGCCCTGTTGTGGCTGGTAGCGTCCTCTGCCTTTCCCGTGACCGAGCGCGTAGCCGCCGGGGTGAGCTACGGCGACATGTTTATGGAGCTTTTGAGGCGACCGATGTTTTGGGTTTTCTGGGGCTGTATGTATCTCACTGCTGCTGCCGAACTTGCACCGGGCCAGTGGGTAAATATTTCCCTGTCCAACATCGTAGGTATGCAAGGCATTTTGTTATTGGTATATGTCAGCGCGCTTATGTTTGTGGGGCGCCATTTTGCCGGACCAATCGTTGCGCGCATCTCCTCTGTTGGCCTCATGTTTGTCAGCTGTCTTGCTGCCGGTATTGGCTTGTACCTTTTAAGCATGGCGTCTTCCCCATTGTTGGCATTTGCCGCCGCCACGGTCTGGGGGCTTGGGGTGTGCTGGATGTGGCCCACCATGCTGGCAATTGTGGCGGAGCGCTACCCTCGTGGCGGTGCGATGGCAATGGGCCTGATGGGGTTTGCAGGCGGCATGTCTATTCAGTTTGTACTGCCGATGATGGGCAGCATTTTCGACTCAGCCAAAGCGGAGGCGGCTGGCGGCGCAGATAAGCTGGCGACACTTGCACCTGACGCGCTGCAGGAAGCAATTCGCTATGCGTCGGTAGAGTCCTTTCAGTCAGTAGCAATTGTGCCCCTGTTATTGCTGCCGGTCTTTGGCGCTATCTGGCTCTTTGATCGGCGCAATGCCGGGCGTCAGGCCTAGATAACAATCTCCGGTAATACAGAAGCGGACTGAGGAACGACTGATGGACGTCAAGATTGGCATGAATATGCTGCTATGGGGTATTCAGATAACACCGGATCATATTCCTGTATTTGAAGGCTTGGCCCAGGCGGGATACGACGGTGTAGAAATTCCCGTCGTTGGACAGTCTCAAGCGCAGTTAAAGACCATGGCATCTGCCTGCGACGATCTCGGACTGGAACGCACCGCTGTGGCCTTTGTCGGGGAAGATGTAAATCCTATTTCACCCGACGCGGCGGTACGAGCTGCGGCCATCGACAGTCTGAAAAAAGGCATTGATGATGCTAAATTGATTGGCGCGGATATTATTGTCGGTGGTATTTACCAGGCTCACAAGTATTTTACCGGTGCTGGACCGACGCGCAAGGAGTGGGATTGGTCGGCAGAGTACCTGCGTACCTGCGGAGAATACGGGCAGGAGGTTGGCGTGCGACTGGGGTTGGAGTTTCTTAACCGTTTCGAGGTCTTTCTGATCAATACCGCCAGTGACTGTAAACGAATGGTCGATCAAGTAGGCCTGAGCAATGTCGGTGTACACTACGACACCCACCACGCCAATATCGAGGATACCGATGCGGAGCAAGCCTTGCAAAACTGTGCATCTGTCCTGAACCATGTTCATCTCAGTGAAAGTCACCGGGGTACTTTGGGCACGGGTCAAGTCGATTGGACAGCAAACTTTCGTGCACTGAAAGCTATCGACTATACGGGGTGGCTGGTTATCGAATCTTTTGGTACCGTCGACCCGGATCTCGCAGCGGCGGCGAATGTTTGGCGCAATGCGTTCGATTCGGAAGAACAAGTGTACCGCGAGGGTATCCAATTTATACGCCAGCATCTGGCGTGAGGCAGTTGTGTTATGTTGTTCAGGTGCAGT
>Ga0213861_10003824_pt1 | contig 12392 bp, 12 predicted proteins | sample PICome_4_FD_160110 | JGI IMG/M metagenome (GOLD analysis project Ga0213861, IMG submission 160110) | Coastal seawater microbial communities near Pivers Island, North Carolina, United States - PICO131 | ecosystem: Environmental > Aquatic > Marine > Coastal | place: USA: North Carolina...
GGCGGCGCTCAGCAGTTGCTCGGCATCACACCGGATCTCACCACGTTAGGGAAGTACCTCGCCGGGGGGCTTACCTTTGGAGCCTTTGGCGGGCGCCGCGACGTGATGGCGGCATTCGACCCGACCGGTGGTGGTGCATTGAGTCACCCAGGAACGTTCAATAACAACGTCACGTCGATGGCCGCTGGCGTTGCCGCGCTCACCGAAGTGTTAACTGACGAACGGCTTAACGCAACCAATACCCGCGGTGAACATCTTCGAGTCAGCTTGAACGAGCGATTTAGCGAGCACGGCCTGCCGCTGACGGCCACCGGTACGCAGTCGCTGATGACCGTGCACGGCACCGCCGGCCCGGTTCATTCCGCTTCCGACCTTGTCGATGCAGACGACCGATGGAAGGAACTGTTCTTCTTCCACTTGCTCGCTGCGGGCATTTACATCGCTCGACGCGGCTTCATCGCGCTGTCAATCGAAGTCACCGACGCAGACATTGCCCATGTCCTCGGCGCTGTCGACGACTTCTGCGAATCCTTTTCCTAAACAAGACGTATTACTTAAACGTCTCGACGGTTATTCATCACAATGCCGGCAACAACTAGGGCCAGCGCAACGAATCCAAAGAACAGGCCACCCCAGACCCGACCGCCCGAAACGTCACTCGAATCTGGAATCACAAGTGCGAACGCCGAGCCGTAGGGCATAAACCTCTCTGGATCCTCAACTCCAGCGACGGACAACACCCCACTCAAGATCCCTTCAATCAGGAGCGGCCACAGGATGATGATCGACACCGCTCCCGGTCCATTACGCAAGAGCAACCCGAGGCCGTAGCCGAACAGCGCGAGCAGACCATTGAGTATGATCACGCCGAAGAACGCAGCCAGTGACCCGTCGTCATCGGAAAGTGTCACGTCGCCGCCGCGCACGCTCAACAACAAGCTGCCTGTGAGGAAGGCGGTGGTCACCGCCACGGCGCCAATCGCCAGGCCGACGAGCGCCGAGACTATCGCCTTGGCGATGAACACTGTGGAGCGATTAGGCGTCGACGCCAGGGTCGGTCTGATGGTGTTATGTGCGAACTCGGACGTGATCCCGAGCGATGTTGCGACACCGGTCATCATCGCCACGAGGATCGAAAACGCGCCAATCAATGCCATCACGTCAGCGTTACTGATGAGCTCCGGCTCCGGTGAAAGCAGGCTGACAGCCGCCGAGATCACCATCAGCGCCAGAACAGCACCAAGCGGCAGCCAAACGTTGAGGCGTACGGTGCGCAGCTTGAAAAACTCGGATCGCAACAAGTTGATCATGACGCACCGTGCTGACTTGGCGTCGATCCTGCAGGGGGTGGTGGGAGAGGCAGCGATGTCGGTGCGTTAGAGGCGTACTCTTGTACATCAGCGGTTGCGCGGAGAAAGGCCTCTTCAAGCGAATCGCGCTGCGTCGAGAGTTCGTGGAGAACGACACCGCTGCGGGCAGCAAGCTCGCCAACCTGGGGTGCTGTCACGCCGAACAGGTCTGCGTGATGGGCGTCGAGCTGACTAACGGACGTGGCTGCTGACCCGACCGCTGCAACCAAGCCCTCGAGGTCGGGGCTACCAACTCGGGTCCACTTGTTCGAGTGCCGATCAACAAACTGATCAACTGAGCATTGCTCAATGAGTTGGCCCTTGCCGATCACGACGAGATCGTCGGCCATCAGGGCAATCTCTGCGAGTAAGTGACTGCTGACCAGCACGGTCTTACCGCCGCGAGCGAAGTAGGTGAGGATGTCGCGGATCCAGCGGATGCCTTCGGGGTCGAGCCCGTTAGCCGGCTCGTCAAGAATTACTGTGTCGGGGTCACCGAGCATGACGCCGGCCAGACCCAGTCGTTGCTTCATACCAAGCGAGTACCCCTTTGTGCGGCGATTCGCTGCGTCGGTCAGCCCAACGAGTTCCAACGCTTCGTCAACGCGTGTCATCTCAATCCCATTCGATGAGGCCATCCAACGGAGGTGGTTACGACCGCTCCGGCCCGGATGGACGTAGCCCGCGTCGAGAAGCGCACCGACCTCAAACAGCGGATTCCTGATCGACCGGTACGTCCGGCCGGCAAACGTGGCCGTACCTCCGTTGGTAATGTCGAGTCCAAGCATGCACCGCATCGTCGTGCTCTTGCCCGACCCATTCGGGCCTAGAAAGCCAGTGACGCGACCAGGTACTGCATCAAAGCTCAGGTCGTTGACTGCAGCAACGTTGCCGAATTTCTTGGTGATGTTCCGAACCTCAATCACGCGGCCAGCGTAGGCCCGCTGGCCTAGCTGCCGCTGACACCATGCCCGGCCTTCTCTGACTCCGGGCGAGACGGACCTTGCAATGGACAGCCGCCTGACTCCAGTCGCTTGCCACACGCTTGCAAGACTGGGAAATGGCTGATTTCGATCTTGTCGTGCAGGGTGGTTCCGTCCTCGACGGCACAGGGAGTGAAGCGCGCTACGCCGACGTTGCTGTGCGCGACGGACTAATCGTCGAAGTCGGTGACCTGTCAGGTTCTGCGACGCGCACGATCGACGCCAGCGGGGCACTCGTTATTCCCGGCATCGTCGACATTCACGCGCACTACGACGGTCAAGCGACCTGGGATTCTCGACTGCAACCGTCGTCCTGGCACGGCGTTACTACGGCGGTAATGGGCAACTGCGGCGTCGGATTTGCACCCGTGCATGACGACGCACATGACAAGCTTATTGAGTTAATGGAGGGCGTCGAGGACATCCCTGGCGCGGCCCTCCACGAAGGACTGAGCTGGAAGTGGAACTCATTCAGCGAATTCCTCAACGCCGTCGAAGCCCGGCCCCACGACATTGACATCGCAGCACAGGTTCCCCACGGGGCGCTCCGGCTGCACGTCATGGGCGAGCGCGGCGCTAACCACGAAGACGCGACACCTGCTGACATCGCTGCTATGGCCGAACTCGCACGCAAAGGAATTGAGGCAGGCGCACTTGGATTCAGCACGAGTCGTACGCGCAACCACAAAACCTCGACCGGGGCATACACGCCAACGCTCACTGCAACGCCCGCTGAACTCATCGGCATCGCCGAGGGTGTCGGCGCAGCCGGGACCGGCGTATTACAAGTCGTGTCTGACTTCTTCGACATCGATGCCGAGTTTGCCACCCTGCGCTCTATGGTCGAACGGTCCGGGCGGCCGATGTCGATCTCAGTAGCGCGCAACCCACAAATCCCCGACGCCTTCCGCAGCTGGCTCGACCACATCACGATGGCTAACGCGGACGGTCTCAAAATGACTGGACAGGTAGCAGCCCGTGCCGTCGGTCTAATTCTAGGGCTCGAATGCACCCTGAACCCGTTCCTCACTAATCCGGTTTATTCAGAAATCGCCGACTTGCCCCATGCCAACAAAGTGGCTCTTTTGCGTGAACCAGAATTCAGCGACCGGCTGCTCGCTGCATCAGGTGCAGGGTCACGGGCCAAGCTCGGCGGCAACCTAATCGCTCGATTCGACTTGCTGTTTGAGATGACCGATGAGCCTGACTATGAACCATCACTCGATGACTCAATTGCTGCGCATGCCGCGCGCGCCGGGGTGGCCCCTGAGAAGTACGCCCTCGACGTAATGGTCAATAACGGTGGACGCCACGACGGAAAGGGGCTGCTGTACCTGCCATTCCTCAACTACGTCGACGGCAATCTCGACGGCGTACAAGAAATGCTTCAGCACCCACACACCGTTCCCGGCCTAGGCGACGGTGGAGCCCACGTCGGCACGATTTGCGATGGCAGTTTCCCGACGACACTTCTCGCTTACTGGGGTCGCGACCGCAGAAGAGGCACCGTTCCACTCCCCTACCTGGTCCAGCAGCACTGCCGCGACACGGCCCGCACGGTTGGGCTGTTTGACCGTGGTGTACTCGCTCCGGGGTATCGCGCCGATATTAACGTTGTCGACTACGACGGGCTTCGTCTTCGCAAGCCCGAAATCGTCCCCGATCTGCCAGCCGGCGGCAAGCGATTACTTCAACGTGCCGACGGATGGACGCACACCATCGTGGCGGGCATCGAGACCTATAACAATGGTGAGGCAACAAGTGCGCTGCCTGGACGATTGGTGCGTGGAGCCCAGCCAGCACCCATCTGAGCTGGCTTCCGGCAATGGTTCTTATCGCCACTAGCGTCGCCTAAATGGAACTGACACAACACGGCGACGTCTTCGTCCTTCGGATGGACAACGGCGAAAATCGTTTCAACCCAACCTCGGTGAAAGAGATCGAAACCGCTCTTGACGAAGTCATGTCGTCGCGTACCAGCGAGGAATCACCATGCGCACTGGTCACCACCGGAACAGACAAGTTCTTTTCAAACGGCATCGACCTCGACTGGATGCTCGGCGGTGACGTCGATGATCCGACGGCATTCATTGGCGACATGTCACGGATGTGGGCAAGGGTGATGTCGCTGCCGATCCCAACCGTAGCTGCGGTCAACGGTCATTCGTTCGCTGGCGGCGCCATGTTCTCCCTCGCCCACGACCATGTGCTGATGCGCGCCGATCGCGGCTACTGGAGTGTGAACGAAGTGCTGCTCCGGATGCGGCTCACCCCCGGAATGCAAGCAATCCTCTCCGGGCGGCTGACAGCGCCAACGGCGCGTCGGGCCATCCTGACTGCGCATCGCTTCACGGGCCCCGCCGCCCTAGAGGCAGGCATAGCTGACGCAATTCACGACCAGGAAACATTGCTTCCACGAGCAATCGAACTCGCACAGTCACTTGCGCCAACGGCGCACCCGGTCCTCGGCGTTCTCAAAGAAGACCTTTACTCCTCGGTGCTTCCGCTGCTGCGCAGCGGTGAGGGTCCGGTCGCGTTCTGATTACGAGTTGACAAACCCGCTCGCACGAGGTGGCCAAGGGCTGCACCCGTTGGAGACCGGCGTTGCTGTTCAGGCTCACCGAGATGCCAGGATTTGATTAGTCAATATCAGTTTGGTTCAGTTGCCTGAAAAGATCACGATTGTCTAGTCCCCGACGTGGGTCTGAGCAGCCGGCATAAGTTGGCTCTCAAGCTCGTCAAGTTAAGCGCAGGTAAAATCGGCTATCCGATTGCCGGCCGATGCTGTTGACTGCAAACGGAACTACTTTCCGCTTTGTCGAACGACTCCGGATTTATCCCTTAAATAAAAATCCGGAAAGGGTGTATTTGCGTTGAGTGCTCAGAAGGGGCAGCAATTGCGCTCATAAAATTTGGTGGAAATGAGTAAAAAGCGACTTCAGCGTCGCAGGTAAGGCGGTGCCTGATGCTCACGGTTCCGACACATGAAAGATCGGTAGGTTCAGAGACATGACCGGAGTCGATCGACGAGAGCAAGTGGAGCGCGTCGTTGAGCGGCCGAACACGACGTTCAAGCCGCGTCGCCGATCGCTGAGCGACAAACGTCAGGCCGAGTTTGATGCCTGGATCACACGTTGGGGGCTTGACGAGAACGGGCCGGCGTTGGATTGGTCCGAGCTGTTTGGCGACCGTCCTATTGTCGTTGATATTGGGTTCGGGCGTGGCGAGGGAACCATCGACATGGCCCGCGCTGACCATGAAACCGCGATTATTGGCATCGAAGTGCACACGCCAGGCGTTGTCGCAGTGCTCGATGCCGTCGAAAATGATCCGCTTCCCCATGTACGGGTGGTGCATGGCGACGCGCTGCGATTCTTGACTCGTGTACCGAACAATTCACTCGATGCCGTGCGCGTGTACTTTCCTGACCCTTGGCCAAAAAAGCGACATCACGATCGTCGACTGATTCGTCCCGACGTCGTCGACGTCCTCGTCGACCGATTGCGGCTCGGCGGCACCTTGCATCTCGCCACCGACATTGGTCACTACGCAGACCAAATGTTGGCAACCTGTGCCGCTGTCGACCGTCTCGATGGTGGCCAGATCGAACGGCCTAGCTGGCGGCCGGTAACTCGATTTGAGCAGCGCGGACTTGACGAAGGCCGGGCGCCAATTGACTTCCTGTTCACCCGCACGTCCTGAGCTGTAGCACCCACGATGTTTGTCGGAAATCTTTGCCAAGCGACGCTGCCCCAAAAATTTTCTAAGGCTGATGCCGAGATGTCCTCACATTTTAGTTGTGGTCGCAACTAATATTAGTATGATGTCGACGATGAGCGCAATCCGTCAGACGTTCCCCTTGAACTCACAGTGGCCAACAATCGACCCGTTTCTTTTCGTCGCTCACCATCTCGACGGCTTTCCAAATGGCACTGCCCACCTCGAACCCGACGCCTCCCTGAAGGGCCGCACAATCGGCCAGGACTTCGACAGCATCGACGGTTGGAACATGTACCACGGTAAAAACGTGCCGGGTTTCCCGCAGCACCCTCATCGGGGCTTCGAAACGATCACCTACGTACGGACTGGTTTCTGCGACCACAGCGATTCGATGGGTGCCACGGCGCGCTTCGGACGCGGCGACACGCAATGGATGACTGCAGGCAAAGGCATCGTGCACTGCGAGATGTTCCCCTTACTCAAGCGTGATGAACCAAACCCTCTTGAGCTTTTCCAGATCTGGTTAAACCTGCCTGCCGAGGACAAGATGGTTGACCCGTACTTCACCATGCTTTGGAGCCACGACACACCGACCGTCGTTAATGCAGGCCTAAATGGTGAACTCGTCAACGTTACGGTTATCGCTGGCACACTGCGTGACAGCGGTATCTCAGTGACTGCCCAGAGTCCACCGCCAAACTCGTGGGCCTCGCGCGCCGAAGCTGAAGTTGCGATTTGGCATCTCGACTTTGATCCTGGCGCGACCTGGACACTGCCGGCAGCAGCTCACGCCGATACCGAACGAGTGCTGTACGTGTTTGGTGGATCGTCGCTGACAATCAACGGTGAGGGCGTTGAGGTAGGCACTGGCGTGCTACTCAACGACCCAACGCAAATGAAGAAAATCGTTGCTGGCGACGGTGGTGTCGAAGTAATGCTGCTTCAAGGCCGCCCAATTGGTGAACCGGTGGCGCGCTATGGCCCATTCGTGATGAACACCGAAGCCGAGATTCGTCGGGCGTTCCAGGACTATCAGCAAACTGGTTTTGGCGGCTGGCCGTGGCCGTCGGACGATCCAACGCACGGGATCGATGAAGGTCGCTTCGCTCATCACGCTGACGGCAAGCTTGAACGCTTCGACCGCGAGCCCGTCACTACCTGACGCTGCACCCCTGGCCCGGCACCGCCGGCGCTCGCATTTTTGGCAGACTGCAGCGGTGAATGTTCTCCACGATCTGCTCGCTGCGCGGGGCACCTTACTGATCGACGGCGCTATGGGGACTGAGCTTTTCGCTCGGGGACTCGGGTCAGGCGACCCGCCAGAGATGTGGAACGTCGACCATCCTGATCGCGTCACCGCAGTACACGCTGCCTACGTCAATGCCGGCTCCGACATCGTGTTAACCAACTCTTTTGGGGGAACAGGTTTTCGGCTGAAGCTGCACAAGCTTGACGACCGCTGTATCGAGCTCAACCGTGCAGCGGCACAGGTGGCACGAACCGCAGCGGACGCTCACTTCGCAGAGACCGGACGACGCGTCCTCGTCGCCGGCTCGATGGGCCCTACCGGCGAGCTACTCGAGCCGATGGGATCAATGACGCTGGCAACGTGCGCTGACGCATTCCGCGAACAGGCGATCGGTCTCGATGAAGGCGGAGCTGACGTCCTGTGGATCGAAACGATGAGCCATCTCGACGAAGTCGCCGCTGCGGTCGAAGGTGCTCGTTCAGTAAGCGACCTCCCGGTATGCGCCACGCTGAGCTTCGACACCGCCGGCCGCACAATGATGGGCGTGTCGGGTGAAGCCGCAGTCAGCCGACTTACTGAACTTGGCGTTGATGCCATCGGCGCAAACTGTGGCAATAACCTCGCTGACACTGAGGCCGCACTCCACGAAATGCGGGCCGCCAATCCGGACGTTCCCCTGATTAGTAAGGCCAACGCAGGTATGCCTGAATGGCACGGAACCGAACTCCATTACAGCGGTGACCCTGAAGTGATGGCAGCCCACGCTGTGCGTCAACGCGACGCCGGAATTCAGATCATTGGTGCCTGCTGCGGCAGCTCACCGAGGCATCTCGCGATGATGCGACAAGTGCTTGACGGCAACCTTCCCGTCCCTGAAGTCGAGTTTGAGGTGGCCGCTGTTCGTCAAGTCGCCAAGGCCCGCCGACGCACCGGTCGACGTTCGTCACGTCCCGAACGCTGAATCTTCCTACGCTTTGGAGGCCACCAGTGACGTCAAACGCGGTTGATGAGCAACTCACTAAAAAGTTCACAGAGGGACACCCGAATTAAGTGCAGGAGCGATCACCGACACCGGTAGCAACGTGAAGAAGTATCAACCGGTAAAGCGACGTTTGGTTTGCTCGATCCGATCCTTGTTCCCTTAGTGTCTCGGCGTGCCTCATGCCCAGGTCAACAAACTCACGATCGAGTACGACATCAAAGGGACGGGTGAGCCGCTACTTCTCATCCATGGTTTGAACACGCAACTAATCGAATGGCCCGAAGAACTCGTCGATCTTTTCGTCGCCGAGGGCTTTCGAGTCATTCGGTTCGACAACCGAGACATCGGCTTGTCGACACAGGGAACATGGACACCTCCGACGACAGCCAAGACGGTGGCGGCGATTTTGGCCAAACGGCCGCTGAAGAGAGTCGGCTACACGCTTGTCGACATGGCGGACGACGCTGCCGGGCTGCTCGACGCGCTCGATATCAAGTCAGCTCATATCGTTGGCGTCTCGATGGGTGGAATGATTGCACAGGAGTTGGCAATTAACCACCCGACCCGGGTGCGCAGCATGTGTTCAATCATGTCAAACGTCGGTGACCGCAAGAGTGGCGGCGTCAAGCTGTCACTTGCACGCAAGATTGCGCGGCGCCCGGCGCCAACGAAGGAGAATGCCGTCGACGAAGACGTGAAGCTGAACGAACTCATCTCCGGACCACATTTTGATGCTGGCGAACGCCGGGCGCTGGCAGCGACATTGGTCAAGCGGAGTTTCACCCCCAAAGGTACCGAACGGCAGTTGGCCGCGATTTCGGCAAGCCGTGACCGCACCGAACTGCTCGCAGCGGTGACAGCGCCGACACTTGTTATTCACGGACTCCTTGATCCACTCGTCAAGCCCAGCGGCGGAGTTGCGACAGCGATGGCCGTTCCCGGGTCGCGTCTGCTTGCGCTGCCCGACATGGGCCACGATCTGCCTCAACCGCGATTCACCGAAATTCGTGACGCGATTCTTGACAACATCAGGCGCGCATCATCAGCGCACCCACACCGAGAGGCAGAAAACTTCCACTGAGGGCTGAGTCCGCAACAGCAGACCCGAGGCCCATCGTCAACTGCTTCGGCCGCCGTGCCAGCCCGTGCGGTGAAGTGAAGGTCGGCGGGTCACGACGGTCCGCCTCGTTGTGGGTTCATGACAACGAGTGTTGAGCGACAAAGACAGCGTTGATTACGGCCAAACGTAGGGTAAAAAGTCGTTGCTCTGAGAACAGCGGCCCGTGCGTTTTGGTCGCTGACGGAGCCAACGAGGCCCGCCAGTATCGACGTGGTGCCGGGCCTGATCGATCGATCAGAGACCGTGGTAACTCGTGATCACCGCTGCGAGAACCACAGGTGAGTTCCAAATTGGTTTGCCCTCACTGGCTCCCCTTGCGTCACGAACCATTCCACGCCCTTCGTTACCGAACGCAAGTAACGGCGCATCATTGGACCGAGGACCAAAAGTCGAAGAAGGTACTGCAGCCCACGGATGCGAGTAAGCGATCTTGGCCACACGCTGATTGCCAAGTTGCAGGCTCCAGGTGGTCGAGGAGAAATCCGCCAACTGACATGGGAGGTCGGTTCGCCCTGCGCGCCGATGTCGAGGTCGTAGCCGACACCGTCGACCCAATGAGTGAAAGTCCTCTCATACACCCACCCGCTTCGGTAGTGAACTTCATCGCGCGCCGCAGCCCCCGGCCACTCCGTCACAGGGTTGTGCTCACAAAATGGATGCACATGCTCAAGGTGCCCCGGCGTTGTGATCACGGCCCAAACCATTTCAGCCGGAGCGGAAATCTCGCGAGTCACTCGAATTGGTCTTTCTCGCCGAGCGCAGTCTCCCACCGCTCCATCATTGCCGATGACGGGTCCGGCTGAGGTGACGGAAGCCTGCCAGACCGAGCCAACCTGCATCCACTTCGTCGAGTTATGCGTAACGGCGCCAACGGTGGGACCGCGTCAACCCGCAGGGTTGACTGGCACGTGACACACTCTGAGCTCAGACAGCACAGAAGCCGCTGCTGTATCGGACGGCAGCTCTAACGCTGAAGGGTCAGAGCGCAGACCGTAGTGCCTGCGCACGATGAGCGGCTTCAGTCGATGAGTCAGCGAGCACTGTCAGGTGGCCCATCTTGCGGCCTGTCCGCGACTCGTCCTTGCCATACAGATGCAACTTTGAACTCGGTGCAGCAAGGGCTGCCGACCAGTTTGGTTGACCACTCTCCGGCCAGAGATCGCCGAGCAGATTGACCATTGCGACCCCTGCTGATGTCATCGAAGTTTCGCCGAGCCCAATGCCACAAATCGCTCGGATTTGCTGTTCAAATTGGCTAGTCGTACTGGCATCAAGTGTCCAGTGACCACTGTTGTGAGGGCGCGGCGCGATCTCATTCACAAGCAGGTGTGTGTTGTCGCCAGTGCCGACCAAGAACAGCTCGACGGCAAGTACGCCAACGAAATTAAGCCGATCGGCGATCGAACACGCGAGGGCAGTGGCTTGGTCAGTAACGTCAGCGGGAATCGCAGCCGGCACAACCGAAATATCAAGAATTCCGTCGGTGTGTGTGTTCTCGGCCACAGGCCAGGTTCGGGTGCTGCCATCCGCCGAACGGCCGACAATGACGCTGATCTCGGTCTGTAGTTCAAGCATTGCTTCGACTACGCATGGCACGCGTCCAAGCTCATTCCACGCTGACGTCAACTCCGTCAGGCCTTTTACGCGGCGCTGGCCCTTTCCGTCGTAACCAAGCCGAGCTGTCTTGAGGACAACTTCTGCATCCAGCAGCTGATGTGAAAGTTGATCGGGGCCGCCCGCACCGACATGAAGCGCTGCATGCGGGCCGACCGGAAACCCATGATCGGTCAGAAACCGCTTCTCGGCGATTCGATCCTGCGCGATGCGAACTGCAGCCGGGCCCGGCGCAACACAAATAGACGCTGCGAGAAGGTCGAGCGTTGTTGCCGGTGGATTCTCAAACTCTGTGGTGACGACATCACAGACTTCAATTAGGCGCTGAAGCGCAGCGAGGTCGTCAAAGGCAGCAACAAGATGTTCGTCAGCCACCGCACCCGCTGGGGCCCCGGGGTCGGGGTCAAGCACAATCGTTCGATAGCCCATGAGCTTGGCGGCGACGAGGGTGTACCGGCCAAGTTGACCACCGCCCAGCATTCCAATCGTTGCCGGAGGAACGATGACTGTCATCAGTTCGATGGAAGGGTTGAGTCGGCCGCTATCTGTCGGCGCTCGGCGCGGTAATCGTCAAGCGCTGAACGAAGTTCTGAATCATGGTTGGCGAGCAGCGCAACAGCAAACAGTGCCGCATTGGTGGCACCGGCCTCGCCGATTGCGAAAGTTGCCGTCGGGATCCCTGCAGGCATTTGCACAATCGAGTACAGCGAGTCCTGCCCAGACAGATGTCTCGAGGCGACCGGAACGCCGAGCACCGGAACCGTCGTCTTTGCGGCAAGCATCCCGGGCAGGTGAGCGGCGCCGCCCGCACCGGCAATAATGACTTGGAGTCCTCGATTTATCGCGTTCTCGGCGTATGTGAACATCTCATCGGGCATGCGGTGGGCGCTCACGACCTTTGCTTCATGGGCCACACCGAAACGCGCAAGGATTTCAACGGTCTTTGACATCGTGGGCCAGTCGCTGGATGAGCCCATCACGACACCGATAAGTGGTGCTGACTCGGTCGGGGCGACGTCGTTCACTCTGCCAGGTTATGCCGTCTCAGCACCACCGCAGACAGCGGCGGTCAATCAGTGGTTAGATGTCGCCAAATTCAGATAACTGCACAATCAGGGCATCAACTGGAAGACCACTGGCGCCGCCACCTCCAGAGTTGAAGTTGCGCCCGAAGTAAAAGATGGCTCCAAGGATCACTGCAAAAACGATTGCGGCAAGTACCCACTCCATCGTCGACGTCATGCGCTTCGACGTTCGCGTGCCAGTCGGATGCACGGTGGGTCGACCCTTCGGCGCCGTGTAGCCCTTGCCGTGTTTTGCTTCGCTCGCCATGCACATCAATCAATCAGACGTGTGGAGCGGAAACAAGCTCACG
>Ga0213861_10003827_pt1 | contig 12387 bp, 13 predicted proteins | sample PICome_4_FD_160110 | JGI IMG/M metagenome (GOLD analysis project Ga0213861, IMG submission 160110) | Coastal seawater microbial communities near Pivers Island, North Carolina, United States - PICO131 | ecosystem: Environmental > Aquatic > Marine > Coastal | place: USA: North Carolina...
CCGATATGCGCCATCAGGTGATCGACGATCTGGTGCATGAGCACATGCCGCCGAAATCCTATGCGGATCAGTGGAACACCGAAGGTCTTTACGCCGATGTGATCGCCCAATTGGGAATCGATGTGCCCGTCATGAAGTGGGCCGAAGAAGAAGGCGTCGATGACGAGGTCATTCGGACGCGTCTGGAAGAGTCTTCGGACAAATTTATGGCAGAGAAAGCCGCGGCCTTTGGTGACGAGACCATGCGCAGCATCGAAAAACAGATCTTGCTGCAGACGATCGACGGCAAGTGGCGCGAGCACCTGTTGACGCTTGAGCACCTGCGCGCGGTGGTTGGATTCCGTGGTTATGCCCAGCGCGACCCGCTCAACGAATACAAGACGGAAGGGTTCCAGTTGTTCGAGCGTTTGCTTGACGGGCTGCGCACCGAAGTGACCCAGAAACTTGGGCAAATCCGTCCTATTTCACCAGAAGAGCAGCAACAATTGATCGAACAAATGCGCGCCCAGCAGGCCGCTCTTGCCGCCGAGCAAGAGCAGGCGGTCGCGCGCGCAACTTCTGATGATTCTGGTATCGGCGCGACCCCACGTGAGGGGTTTGTCGAGGATGATCCGACCACCTGGGGCAGCCCAAGCCGGAACGATCCTTGCCCTTGTGGATCGGGCAATAAGTTCAAGCATTGCCACGGGAAGCTGGCCTAAGTCCGCCACAATCCTGTCACGCTAAAACCTTGCGGTGGCCCATCTGAGGCCATCGTGTGGTGACAAATTGTTTCCAAATCCGTTGAGGAAAAGGAGGCAATGATGTCCCGGAAGAAAAATCTAAGAACAGCTGCGAGCACATTCGCTGTGGCGCTTGGTATCGGCTTTATCATGCAATACGGTGATGCGGTTGCTTCGCGGTTCCAGCCCGAGCAAGAGGCAAAAGCACCCGTTGTGATCACCCCTGAAATGGTGATCCCGGCAGATGTTGTTGCGGCAAACAGCTTCGCCATTCCTGAGGTTGTGAGTGACATGCCCGCTGACGAGACGATCGCGCTGGCTGCATTAAATACCTCATTGAGCGAAGTGCCGGCACCCGTCTTCGAGGCGCCCGAGGCACTTGCTGCGCCGGATTGTTCCGTCGAAATGACGGCAGATGCCTTGCCGATGGCGATGGTGGCCTTATCCGTTTCCGCACCGTGTCACCCCTCGATGGCGGTGACGATCCATCATCAGGGTTTGATGTTCTCGGAGTTGACAGACGAAAACGGCGACCTGTCTTTGTTGGTGCCCGCACTGGCAACGGATGCATTCTTTATCTCATCTTTTGTTGATGGCGACGGTGCAGTTGCCTCGGCAACTGTCGCGGATCTGGCAGACGTTGATCGGGCCGCGCTGCAGTGGCAAGGCGTTCATGCGGTCCAACTTCATGCTCGTGAATTCGGAGCGGAATACGGCTCTGAAGGTCATGTCTGGAACGCCGCCGCGCGCGAGATTGATTTTGGCAAGAAGGCCGAAGAGGGCTTCCTGATCAGCTTTGGCAACCCGGCGATTGAAAACGCGAAGTTCGTTGAGATTTACAGTTTCCCGAGCGGCCTTGGCCTGCGCGATGGATCGGTCGCCTTGACGGTCGAGGCAGAGGTGACGGCAGAGAACTGCGGTCGCGATATTTCGGCCCAAAGCGTGCAGATCGAGTCAGGCCGCGAGCCATCGGCGATAGATTTGACGATGACGATGCCAGCTTGTGACGCCATCGGTGAATTTCTCGTGTTGAAAAACATGTTCAAGGATCTGACACTCGCAATGAAATAAGGCGTCATGATTTTTATTCTTCGAAAAAGTGCGGCGATAATCGCCGCATTTTTTTTGCGGGTCCCCGCTTGCGAAATACCGGTGCTCCCGCTTAACGGCTTTGCCTGATCCAAAGGAGTGCGGGGGGCAAACTCTCATTGTCTTCGAAGGTGCGCCTTGGGCGAGGGTCATTCGAGCAGGCCCCATTCGCGAAAGCTCGCCTCGCGGGATTTGCCGATAATGATATGGTCATGCAGCGTGATGGACAGCGCCTTTGCTGCGGCTGCGATCTGCTGTGTCATCGCGATATCTGCCTCGGATGGCGTCGGGTCACCTGAGGGGTGATTATGCACGAGGATGATTGAGGCGGCGTTCAACTCAAGCGCACGCTTCATCACCTCGCGGGGGTAGACGGGCACATGATCAAGCGTTCCTATCCCATGCTCTTCGTCGGCGATGAGTGTGTTCTTTGTGTCGAGAAAGAGAATCCGAAACTGCTCTGTGTCACGGTGGGACATCATCGTATGGCAATAGTCGATAACAGCAGACCAGCTTGAAATTACGCAGCGCTGCATCACCTTTGCACGAGCGAGCCGCTGAGCGGCGGCCTCGACGATCTTGAGCTCGGCGATGACGGCAGGACCACATCCGTCGAATTGCGCGAGCCGTGCGGGGCTGGCCGAGACCACCTGATTAAAGTCGCCAAAGGTTTCGAGCAGAGCAATCGCGAGGGATTTTACATCCTTGCGCGGGATGGCGCGGTACAGGATGAGTTCGAGCAATTCATAGTCGGGCAGCGAGGCCGCGCCAGAGACGGACACCCGATCAAGCAGTTGCTTGCGATGTTTGGCGACGAATGATTCGACAGGCCGCGCTATGACCTTCAGGCCATCATTTCCGAACAAACTGGGAACTTCTGCAAAGTGAATCATAGGACTCACTCTGCAGAACATTGCGTGAACTAATGGTTAACAAAATGGATAAATCCTTATCCTTTCATCGAGTCCCAAAAGTTTTTCACTGACTTAAAGAAGTTCGACCCGTTTGGATTGTTCTCTGCTTTGATTGCATCGAATTCTTTCAGGATCTCTTTTTGTCGGGCGGTCAGGTTCACTGGTGTCTCGACTGCGAGTTCGATGAACATATCGCCCGCACCACCGCCGCGCAGGGCTGGCATGCCCTTGCCGCGCAGGCGCATTTGCCGACCCGATTGCGACCCTTCAGGGACTTTGACCCGCGAGCGTCCGCCGTCGATAGTTGGCACCTCAATCTCGCCGCCCAGCGCCGCTGCTGCGATGCTGACGGGCACGCGGCAGTAGAGATTCATGTTGTCGCGCTCGAAAAGCTTGTGATCGGTCACTTCGATGAAGATGTAGAGATCGCCCGTCGGGCCACCACGCATGCCTGCTTCACCTTCACCAGCGAGACGGATCCGCGTGCCGGTTTCAACCCCGGCCGGGATGTTGACCGAAAGAGATTTCTCTTTCTCGACGCGGCCTTGGCCGTGGCAGGATTTGCACGGGTTTTTAATGGTTTGACCCATGCCGTTGCAGGTCGGGCAGGTCCGCTCAACGGTGAAGAAACCCTGCTGCGCGCGCACTTTGCCCATGCCTGAACAGGTCGGGCATGTGACAGGCTCCGAGCCGCCTTCTGCGCCGGTCCCTTTGCATGAGTTACACGCCACTGCGGCCGGCACATTGATGGTTTTCTGCATGCCCGCATAAGCGTCTTCGAGCTTGATGCGCAGGTTATAACGCAGATCGTTGCCGCGCTGGGCGCGATTGCGACCGCCGCCCATACCGCCGCCGCCAAAGTTGCCGAACAGATCGTCAAAGACGTCCGAGAAAGCAGAGGAGAAGTCGCTATGTCCGCCGCCGCGTGGCCCGCCGCCGCCCATGCCACCTTCAAAGGCCGCATGACCATAGCGGTCATAGGCCGCTTTCTTGTCACCGTCTTTCAGGACTTCATAGGCCTCGTTGGCTTCTTTGAATTGCTCTTCGGCCTTGGGATTGTCTGCGTTCCGGTCGGGGTGCAGCTCCTTCGCCTTTTGTCGATAGCCTTTTTTGATCTCGTCAGCGGAAGCGCCCTTCGAGACCCCTAGAATTTCGTAGTAATCGCGTTTTGCCATTGTCAGGGTTCCCCTTTGGGAATGGAAAAAGACCGGCCCGGTTCAGGGGGCCGGTCTCATTTGCCTTAGGCGGATGCCTTAGTTGCCACGCTTGTCGTCGCCCAGATCTTCGAAGTCGGCGTCGAGGATGTCGTCATCATCCGCGCCCTTTGGCTCTGCTTCGCCGTTTTCTTCGTCTTGGCTGGCCTTATAGATAGCCTCGCCAAGTTTCATGGCCGCTTCTGTGACGTTCTGGATGCCGGACTTGATCTTGTCAGCATTGTCGCCTTCCAGATCGTCCTTGAGTGCTGCAATCGCGAGTTCGATAGCCTCGATCGTGGTCGGGTCCACCTTGTCGGAATGCTCTTCCATCGACTTTTCGGTCGAGTGGATCATGCTTTCCGCTTGGTTCTTGGCTTCGATCAACTCGCGGCGCGCCTTGTCAGCATCGGCGTTTTCTTCAGCGTCGCGCACCATTGCCTCGATGTCCTCGTCAGAGAGGCCGCCGGAGGCTTGGATCGTGATCTGCTGTTCTTTGCCTGTGCCCTTGTCCTTGGCGCCAACGGACACGATGCCGTTTGCGTCAATGTCGAAGGTCACTTCGATCTGTGGCATGCCGCGTGGTGCTGGTGGGATACCTTCCATGTTGAACTGGCCGAGGATCTTGTTGTCGGCAGCCATTTCGCGTTCACCTTGGAACACACGGATCGTCACGGCGTTCTGGTTGTCTTCGGCTGTCGAGAACACCTGAGACTTCTTGGTTGGGATCGTCGTGTTACGGTCGATCAAGCGTGTGAACACGCCACCAAGAGTTTCAATCCCGAGGGACAGCGGTGTCACGTCGAGAAGAACAACGTCTTTAACGTCGCCCTGCAGAACGCCTGCCTGAATGGCAGCACCCATCGCCACAACCTCGTCAGGGTTCACACCCTGATGCGGCTCTTTGCCGAAGAACTTTGTCACTTCTTCTTTAACGCGTGGCATGCGAGTCATACCACCAACAAGAACAACCTCGTCGATGTCGCCAGTGGACAGGCCCGCATCTTTCAATGCAGCTTGGCAAGGCTTCATGGAGGCCTTGATCAGGTCGGCAACAAGGCTTTCCAGCTTCGCGCGTGTCAGCTTCATCACCATGTGCAACGGCTGGCCGTTGGAACCCATAGAGATAAACGGCTGGTTGATCTCTGTGGAGGACGAAGACGAAAGCTCGATCTTTGCCTTTTCGGCAGCTTCCTTCAGACGCTGAAGCGCCATCTTGTCTTTGGTCAGGTCGACCTGGTTCTCTTTTTTGAACTCGTCGGCAAGGTAGTTCACGATGCGCATGTCAAAGTCTTCACCGCCAAGGAACGTGTCGCCGTTGGTGGATTTCACTTCGAAAAGGCCGTCGTCGATCTCAAGGATCGTGACGTCGAATGTACCGCCGCCGAGGTCATAGACCGCGATGGTTTTGGTTTCTTTCTTGTCGAGACCATAGGCCAAAGCAGCGGCTGTTGGCTCGTTGATGATCCGGAGCACTTCAAGGCCAGCGATTTTGCCAGCGTCTTTTGTCGCCTGACGCTGTGCGTCGTTGAAGTAGGCAGGCACAGTGATAACCGCTTGGTTCACTTCCTCGCCAAGGTAAGACTCTGCAGTCTCCTTCATCTTGCCCAAGATAAACGCGGAAATCTGGGAAGGGGAGTACTTCTCACCCTTTGCCGCAACCCATGCGTCGCCGTTACCGCCATCGACGATTTCGAATGGCATGTTCTTCTTTTCCTTCGCGAGGTCTTTGTCGTCAAAACGACGACCGATCAGACGCTTGACCGCGAAGATTGTGTTTTCTGGGTTTGTGACCGCCTGCCGCTTAGCTGGCTGGCCAACAAGACGCTCGTCGTCTGTAAATGCCACGATAGATGGCGTTGTGCGTGCACCTTCGCTGTTTTCGATCACGCGTGGCTTGGAGCCGTCCATGATTGCGATACAAGAGTTGGTGGTTCCGAGGTCGATACCGATAACTTTAGCCATAATTCAAATCCCTTACGTTAGGCGGTTTGAGCGGCGCGAACCCGTTTCGGCACCCGCGCCAGATTTCCGTGAAACAGATCAAGCAAGCGCCTGATCGTTTGATCTTGGCGTATATAGGGTCGTGGTTTGGGGGCTGCAAGCGCCAGCAACCCGACTTTCTTCTCAAAAATGCGAGTGTTTGCGTTAAAACAGCGGTTACAGTAAATTATCTGCCCGCACTCCAACTGATTGATGCGTTCTTGCGGGTATAGGACTCGCCCATCAATCCGAGCATCAGCAAAGCTATCGCCACATAAAACGGGTAGGTCGGCGAGCTGAAATGCGGGTTGTAATGCAAAAAGATGTAGCCGCGCGATTGATCGATTGCGTGAAAAAGCGGGTTCCAATCGAAGAGAACCAGCATTGACGACGGCAGAGTATTGGCCACGAACATTTTGCCAGATGCGATCATACTGGCGCGGCTGTAAACCGACGTCAGGATCTTGATCGCGTCGGGTGCCCATGGCTTGATCGCCAGAAAGATCGTGCCGATCGCAACCCCAGAGAGCCAGGCAGCCAGCAACATCGCCATTGCGCCGATGGGTTGGTCGATGACGATGGGCGTAAAAAGAACATGGTAGAAGAACAGCAAAAATAATACGGAAAGCATTTGCAGGTAAAGCGATGAAATCGCGGCCGCAGAGATAGAGATCACGGTGTTCATTGGCGCATGCTGCATCATCGGTGATGCGGGCCCTTCCGAGCCGACGACAGCGGAAAGCGCCTTTGTATGGCACATGAACAGGAAGATCCCCGACATGATATAGAGCAGGAAATCGCCGCGGATCGCGTTGCCGCGCATGCCAAGCAGTTCGAACATCGCAAAAAAGGTGATCACAAAAATCACCGATTGCACCATGTTCATCATTAATCCTACCAGCGCATTGCGGTGTGATCTGCGGACATCCCGCACGACGGAGTGATAAATGAGTTCAGCCATCGCAAATACGGTGCGCGACGTTGATTTGCGAACTTGTTGTTGAAACATTATTAAACCTGCATCATTCGGGCGCTGATCCCGTTTTCCACGAATTTCTTGCTGTTCGCGTTACCTAACATCATAAGGGGTCAAACCTGTTTTTTCAATCAATAGAACAGGCAGCATAACGAAACGTGAAGGGTTGTTGAAAATGAATTTTGAGACTTTGGCAGAGATCATGCGCCGTTTGGCGCTTGAGGCTGGCGACAAGATTATGGAAATCTACGCTGCCCCCGATTTCGAAGTTCGGTCCAAATCAGACGATAGCCCTGTGACGGCCGCTGATGAAGCCGCTGATGCGATTATCAGCGCGGGTCTGCGCGCCGCATTTCCCGATGTGGCGCTGGTGACCGAAGAGCAGGCAGATAGCCACGGTCAGAGCGTTTCGACCTTTCTGATTGTGGATCCACTGGATGGCACCAAGGAATTTATCAACCGGCGTGGCGATTTTACGGTCAATATCGCCTATGTTGTGGACGGTGTGCCGATCCGTGGCATCGTATACGCACCGGCCAAGGAGCGCTTGTTCTATACCGACGCCGCTGGCGTTTCGGTCGAGGAGTCCGGTGATTTTGCCAAGGACAAAGTAGGCCCCGTGTCGCAGATCCGTGTGAAGACACCCGACAACAATGCACTGCTTGTTGTCGCGTCTAAATCGCACCGCGATCAGGCGACGGATGATTATATCAACAAATACAATGTTGCTGACAGCAAGAGCGCGGGCTCGTCTCTCAAGTTCTGCTTGGTGGCCACGGGCGAGGCTGACATCTATCCGCGTGTCGGCCGCACGATGGAGTGGGACACGGCTGCGGGCCATGCCGTTTTGACGGGTGCTGGTGGCGATGTTGTGCGCTTTGATGACCACACCCCCCTACGCTACGGCAAAGTCAATTTTGCCAATCCGTTTTTTATTGCCTATGCTCCAGGCACTGATCTGAAGAAGCCTTAAATGTCTGTATTGATTGTCATTCCTGCCCGATATGCCTCAACCCGTTACCCCGGCAAGCCGCTGGTGGAATTGCGCGGAGCGTCTGGCGAGGCCAAGAGCCTGATCCGTCGTAGCTGGGACGCCGCGATGGAGGTCGGTGGCCCCACCCGCGTTGTTATTGCGACAGATGATGTCCGCATTAAGGACCATGCCGAGGCCTTTGGTGCCGAGGTTGTCATGACTTCCGAGAATTGCGCAAACGGAACGGAGCGCTGCGCAGAGGCGCTGATGACGCTTGGGTACGGTTATGATTGGGTTGTTAATTTTCAGGGCGATGCGCCGCTGACGCCTCCTTGGTTTGTCGGTAACTTGCTAGATGAGATTATGGCGCGGCGAGAGTTTGGGATGGCAACACCAGTGTTGCGCTGCGATGGCAGGGCCCTCAATGGGTTTCTTGCTGACCGCAAGGCTGGCCGCGTCGGCGGCACAACGGCGGTTTTTGCGGCTGATAAAAAGGCGCTCTATTTCTCGAAAGAGGTTATTCCCTTCACAACCAAGACCTATGCAGATGACGAAGCGACGCCTGTGTTCCATCACGTCGGTGTTTATGCATACCGCGCGGATGTGCTCGAGGCGTATTTGTCATGGCCAATTGGCCCGCTAGAAACGCTGGAAGGATTAGAGCAATTGCGTCTGCTTGAGGCAGGCCAAGACATGCTATGTGTCAAAGTCGATGCAAAGGGCCGCCAGTTCTGGGAGTTGAACAATCCAGAGGATGTGCCGCGCATTGAGGCAATGTTGCTCCAGATGGGTGTGGCATAGCTGCAAAATCTGCCGAGGTCGCCGCTGGTCATTGGGTTTCAAGAAACGGACGAGAAACCATCTCCTGATTTGCTATTCATCGTGGGGCGTTCCCATGGTAGATGTGTTTTTTAACAAGCGTCCTGACTTCCAAGCATAATGAGTGGGTTTATGAAAAGAAAAGTAACTAAAGCGATTTTTCCTGTTGCGGGTCTCGGGACGCGGTTCTTGCCCGCGACCAAATCCGTTCCCAAGGAAATCATGACTTTGGTGGACCGTCCATTGATCCAATACGCGATTGATGAGGCCCGTGCGGCGGGCATCAAGGAATTCCTTTTCGTTACCTCGCGCGGAAAGTCGGCGCTTGAGGACTACTTTGATCACGCACCGGATTTGGAATCTTCGCTGCGCAAGGCAGGCAAAGATGATTTGCTCGAAGTGCTTCGCAGCACAAATATGGATAGTGGCGCCATTGCTTACATCCGCCAGCACAAACCGCTTGGACTTGGTCACGCGGTGTCTTGCGCGCGGCGTTTGGTCGGGAACGAGCCTTTTGCGGTTATCTTGCCCGATGACGTGATTGCAGCCGAAAAACCGTGTTTGCAGCAAATGGTCGAGGCCTACGAGGAAACGGGTGGAAGTATGGTTGCGACTATGGAAGTCGCTCCAGACAAGACATCGTCTTACGGCGTGCTCGACGTTGAGGATCAGCATGGTGCCGTTGTCAAAGTCCGCGGCATGGTTGAAAAGCCGCCAGCAGGTGAGGCACCCTCAAACCTTGCAGTCATCGGGCGCTATATTCTTTCGCCAAAGGTGATGCAGAACTTTAATCGTGTCGAAAAGGGCGCCGGCGGAGAGATCCAGCTGACCGATGCGATTGCGATGGAAATTGCAGAGGGGCGCGATGTTTTTGGCTACCGCTTCCAAGGGCAGCGGTTCGATTGCGGGTCTAAAGCGGGCTATTTGCAGGCGATGGTATCATTTGCACTGGCGCGCGAAGATCTGCGTGACGAGTTTGGCGCCTATCTCTCGGAGATGGTAGCGATGCGTAACGTTGCACAATAGCGCCGCATGGCTGCGCCTGTCACATCCCGTGGTAAACGAACGGATACCTTGTGGGCAGCTTATAAGCTGCGTTGGAACAGGCGGGCCTTGCTCGCCAGATCGTGGCGCAAGGGCCGCTCGCTGACGCGTCTTGCCGACCGCACGAAACAAATTCGTCCCGATGACATCTTATGCTTTGCTTGCATGCGCAACGAGGCGGTGCGCTTGCCGTTTTGGCTCGACCATTATCGCAAGCTGGGCGTTGCTCATTTTCTGATTGTGGTGAACGATTCAACGGACCAGATGGCCGCCTATCTCGTGTCGCAACCTGATGTATCCGTTTGGCAAACGCCCGAAAGCTATCGCAAAACCCGCTTTGGCATGGATTGGGTCGGGGCGTTGCAGCGGAAATACGCGGATCGACACTGGTGCGTCACGGTCGATGCAGACGAGCTGTTGATCTATCCGCAGCATGACACGCGCGACTTGCACGCACTGACGGCCTGGCTTGATCAGAAGGGGCGCGCCAGTTTCGGGGCGACGATGCTCGATCTGTATCCGCGCGGGGCGCTGGGCGAAGACCGTTATCGCGCCGGAGACGATCCGACAGAGGTTCTGGGCTGGTATGATGCCTATCCGTATTGGGTGCAGCTACAACCCAAGTATTGGAATCTCTGGCTGCAAGGCGGCCCCCGTGCGCGCATGTTTTTCCATGAAACACCTACGCTTGCGCCGACCCTCAACAAAATCCCCCTGGTTCGCTGGTCCAAACGCTACACCTATGTCAGCTCGACCCATACGATGTTGCCGCGCCATCTGAACCGGACCTACGATTGGGCGGGCACAGCGAAGGCAACCGGCATCTTGTTACACACCAAATTCCTCGACGAAATCATCGCAAAGTCCGCCGAAGAGCGTCTCCGGCAAGAGCATTTCGGGGATCCCAAAAAATTCGCGGCCTATTATGATGCGCTGGTTGCGCAGCCCGTTTTATGGACGCCAGAATCCCGCGCATACATGGGGTGGCAGGATTTGGTCGATGTCGGTTTGATGCAGGGTGCAGATTGGACCGAATATGATCAGAATTGACCTCGCTTTCACCTTGAAAATATTGATAAACTCTCCATGAATGTTTCTAATACATAAACAATCCGCATCGTGTTCCTTTTCTGTTCAGAAATATTTCACTGCCTGTCAGCTATGGTTTACGGTGACACGGAAGACACGCGGAAACGAACAAAAGTCGCAGGAGCCTAGGTGAGCATCTGGCAATCATACCGGTTAAGGGTCGCCCGCAGGCGGTGGCGCGTCCGTGCATTGCGGAAGGCGCGGGATTTGCGCGTGCTGAACGATCAGACTGCGAAGATTGAAAAGCGGGACGTCTTGGTTTTTTCGACCCTGCGGAACGAATACCCGCGTCTGCCATACTTTTTGAAATATTACCGTGACCTCGGCGTAAAGCACTTTTTGATCGTGGATAACGGAAGCGATGATGGCGGGGCAGAGTATCTTGGCGCGCAGCCTGACGTTTCGCTCTGGCGCACAGATGCGAGCTATTTGAATGCGCGGTTCGGCATCGATTGGATTAACTATCTGCTGGGCAAATATGGTCATGATCACTGGACGCTCACTGTCGATCCTGACGAGCTGTTTATCTATCCGTATTGCGATACGCGGCCCTTACCCGCATTGACGGATTGGCTCGATTCCTGTGCGATCCGTTCTTTTGGCGCCATGCTTTTGGATATGTATCCGAAAGGCCCCGTTGGCGACACAACCTATACCCCAGGTCAAGACCCGCTTGAGGTCGCCGGGTGGTTTGACAGCGGCAATTACACGATCAAACGCAATTGGACTTATTGGAACCTCTGGATTCAAGGCGGCCCGCGCGCGCGCCTTTTTCGCGGACCAGCCCGAGAAGTCACCTGCGTTAAACAAGGTGCCATTGATCAAATGGCAGCGCCGCTACGCCTTTGCCAGTTCGACCCATATGGTTCTGCCGCGCGGCTTGAACCTTGTTTTTGACGAGGACGGTGGCGAGAAAGCGTCGGGTGTTTTGCTACACACCAAGTTTCTGAATACCTTTGGCGAGAAAGCCCGCGAAGAGCTTGAGCGCGGGCAGCATTATGATGGCAGCGCTGAATATAAGGCTTACGCCGCTGGCTTGGATGATAATCCTGACCTGTGGTGCAAATGGTCGGAGAAATACATCAATTGGCGGCAGCTTGAAATTCTGGGGATCATGTCGAAAGGGAACTGGGCATGAGTTTCGGCGTCATCATGCTTGTCCATAATGCGTTCGACCGGGCCGAACAGGTTGCGCGCTTTTGGGTGAAGGGTGGTTGCCCTATCGTGATCCACATCGACAAGAGTGTCGATCAAAAGACCCATGATGATTTCGTTGCAAGCCTATCCGATCTCAAGCGGATCAAATTCTGCAAGCGGCATACCTGTGAGTGGGGTACTTGAGGTATTGTTGCTGGCACTCAATCTGCCGCGACGATGCTCTTGAGTAGCTTCCCTGACGTCCGGCATGTTTACCTCGCGTCCGGATCGTGTATGCCACTGCGCCCCGTCAAGGAATTGGCTGCCTATCTCGAAAGCCGCCCGCGCACAGATTTCATCGAAAGCGCGACAACGTCCGAGGTCTCTTGGACGGTTGGCGGATTGGATGCAGAGCGTTTCACCCTGCGTTTTCCGTTCTCATGGAAAA
>Ga0213861_10003831_pt1 | contig 12378 bp, 6 predicted proteins | sample PICome_4_FD_160110 | JGI IMG/M metagenome (GOLD analysis project Ga0213861, IMG submission 160110) | Coastal seawater microbial communities near Pivers Island, North Carolina, United States - PICO131 | ecosystem: Environmental > Aquatic > Marine > Coastal | place: USA: North Carolina | collected...
CCATCGAAGGCACCTTCGACGATTGCCAGGACCTGGTCAAGGCCATGTTTGCCGACGCCTCATTTCGCGACGAGGTACGAATCGGTGCAGTGAATTCGATCAACTGGGCCCGGGTGATGGCTCAAATCGTCTATTACGTTGTCGCTTCCTCCCGGGTTGCGTCGGTATCAACGCCTGTTTCGTTCACCGTGCCGACCGGCAATTTTGGCAATGTGTTTGCCGGGTGGTCGGCCCGCAGCATGGGTCTGCCAATTGACCGGTTCTGTGTTGCGAGTAATAGCAACGACATTCTGGCCCGGCTGTTCCAAACCGGCACCATGGAGATCCTCGACGTCGTCCCCACGCTGTCGCCCAGCATGGATATTCAGATCTCGAGCAATCTCGAACGGTTGTTGTTCGAGACACACGGCCGAGATGGTTACCGTATTGCCGAGGCCATGGCTGAGTTCCGCGACACAGGTGCGCTGACACTCGACCCTCCTCACCGTGAGCTGCTCGCAGAACTCTGGACCGGCGTGCGGGTAGATGACAATGCCCCGGGGGGTGTCGTCGACACCATTGCCGAGATCTATGAGCGCCACGGGATGCTGCTCGACCCACACAGCGCTGTTGGTGTCAGTGCAGCCCGCACGCTCGGTTCCAACGGGTCGCCAATGGTCTGTCTGGCCACGGCGCACCCGGCCAAGTTCCCAGACGCGGTCGAGAAGGGCACGGGCCGACGGCCAGCGCTCCCTGAACGGGTTGGTGATCTCTTTGACCGAGAGGAACGTTTCGACGTGCTTCCGAACGACCTAGCGACCGTGCAAGCCCACGTTCGCGCCAATCGCTAGTGGCCAGGCCGGTTGCGTTTCGTAGCGCGGGCGTCGAGGATGTCGACGCGATTCTCACGTTGTGGCGATTGGGTGGCGTCGATCACGACGAGGTAGGGGACCGCTTCGAGATTGTGACCAAGCTCGATTACGACGGCGATCTGTTCGTGGTGGCTGCCCGTGACGACAAGGTCGTTGCGTCGGTCATGGGCACCTACGACGGTCATCGCGGGCGCATTAAGCGGTGTGTCGTCGACCCGGCCGAACAGCGGAGTGGCGTTGGTCGCCAGGTGGTAGCGGAACTTGAGCGCCGGTTTATTGCCCGAGGGATCACCGAATTACGGCTCGAGGTATGGGCTGACAACATTGGCGCCCAAACGTTCTGGTCCACGATGGGCTGGGAACACCTCGAAGACATCCGCTACTACACGCGCAGTTTGCGAACGGATTAGCAATCGTGGGAGGCCGGTGCGATGTAGTGGGGCGAGGTAGTGGTGTGGCGGCCGCCGGTCACCGCCTTATCCTCATTCCGTGACCGACCAGCAGCGAGTTATCTGTCTTGATGTCGAGGGCGTACTCATGCCCGAAGTGTGGATCCAGCTGGCTGAGCTGACTGGGATCGATGAGCTTCGGCGTACGACTCGGGATGAGTCTGATTACGACGTGCTCATGACCTATCGACTCGGGATTTTGACAGAGCATGATCTGACGATGTCCACGGTTGCCGAAGTGCTGGCCGAGATCAAGCCGCTTGACGGAGCGCCTGATTTTCTCGACGAACTCCGCAGTCGCCATCAGGTGCTGCTGCTCAGCGATACGTTCGAGCAGTACGCCGGTGCGATGATGCCTCACTTGGGCATGCCTACGATCTTCTGTCATCGTTTGATCGTCGAGAATGACCGCATCGTGAACTACGAGCTACGGATTCCCGACCACAAACGCCGCACTGTCGAGGCCATGCAAGGTCTGAACTTCCACGTGACCGCAGGTGGCGACTCGTTTAACGACTTGTCAATGCTCAATGCCGCCGATGATGCCAGCTTGTTTCACGCACCGCAGCAGATCATCGACGACAATCCGCACTTGGCGTCGTTCCAGGAGTTCGGCGACTTCCTCGCCTGGATCGACGCCCTCTAACCATCGACCATCTCAGGAGGAACATATCGGTGCGACTGATAGCGTTCCCGCCAGGTGGCTCGCCACCGAAGTTTTTTCGCAAACGGGCGTTTCGCCCCGTCTCCCGCCCTTCGCCTCAGCCCATGTAAGGCATCGAGATCGAGTGGCATCACACCTCACCAGGAGTTACCCGTGGCTTCCGATCGCAGCACCCTTGAAGGCAAGGATCGTGCCGAGCTGACCGTCATCGCTCAGGCGATGGGCAACAAGGTCGGATCCCGCATGCGCAAGGCGCAGATTATCGATCTGATCGTAGGCCCCGAACCCGACGAGACTGCAGCGAAGAAGCAAGCTGAGACCCAGCTCGATTTCTCCAGTTCGGTGTCCACCGACGGCTCGGCCGATGACCGGGCAACCGGCGATGCTGCCCGCAGCGACGACGACACGGCCACCGCCGACGCCGACGCCGACACCGACACCGTCGATATTGACTCGAATGAAGACGGTCGCCCACAACGTGGTGGCGACTCGGGCGGCGCTCGCAAGAACCGCGGTGATCGCAATGACCATGATCGCGGTGATCGCAATGACCGTGATCGCGGTGATCGGAATGACCGTAATGATCGCAGTGACCGTGATCGCGGTGACCACAATGACCGTGACCGTAATGATCGCAGTGATCGTGATCGCAATGACCGTGGTGACTCGCAGGCCAACGGCAACGACAACAACGACAACCCCCGCAATCAAGGCAACCAGAGCACTCAGGGTGGCCAGAGCGATAGCGACCAAGGCAACAAACGCCGCCGCCGCCGCCGGGGTCGAGATCGTGATGAATTGACATGGGAAGGCGAACCCGTCTCGGTCGATGGATTTCTCGACCTTCGTAGCGATGGGTATGGCTTCTTGCGGGTCGAGGGCGGGATCCCCAGTCGCGACGACTGCTACGTGCCAGTCAAAATGGTGCGTGATTTCGGCCTCCGTTCTGGTGACCGAATTCGAGGCACCTCACGCCCTGCGGCCCGCAATGAGAAAAACCCGGCGCTGCTTACCGTTCTTGCGGTGAACGAACGCGACCCGGAAGAAGCTCGGGGTCGAGCTGACTTCGACGACCTCGTCCCGATCTTTCCTACGGAACAGCTTGTGCTCGAACGGGCATCAACACCTGCGAACTTGACTGCTCGCATTATCGATCTGGTGGCGCCAATCGGTAAGGGGCAACGAGGGTTGATCGTTGCGCCGCCGAAGGCGGGCAAAACCACGGTCATCAAGGAAATTGTTCGTTCGATCGAGACGAATAACCCCGAGGTTCGGCTGATTGTGCTCCTCATTGATGAGCGCCCCGAAGAAGTCACCGACATGAAACGTTGGCTCAAGAGCGGTGAAGTTGTTGCGTCGACCTTCGACCGTCCCACGGATGAACACATCACCGTCGCCGAATTAGTTTCGGAACGGGCTCGACGCATGGTCGAGTCAGGCGACGACGTCTGCATCATCATGGACGGCATCACCCGGCTGGCGCGGGCCTACAATCTGAGCGGCCGTTTCAGTGGCCGCACCATGTCCGGTGGCGTCGATGCGGGTGCGCTTTACCCCGCGAAACGAATCTTCGGAGCAGCTCGAAATATCGAAAACGGTGGTTCGCTTACCGTGCTGGCAACGGCTCTGGTCGAGACAGGTTCGCGGATGGACGAAGTCATCTTCGAAGAGTTCAAGGGCACCGGCAACATGGAGCTACGACTCTCTCGCGATGCTGCTGAGAAGCGCATGTGGCCGGCGGTGGACATTTCTGCCAGCTCAACCCGTCATGACGAGCTGTTGATGAGCTCCAAGCACGTCGGAGCAACGACCAAGATGCGTCGAGTGCTCGATGCCGTCGGCGACGAAGGCAAGTCCAAGACCGTCGCGTCGCTCGACCTGCTGCTCGACCGGCTCACAAACTTTAGGACGAACGCCGACTTCCTCAACGAAGTCGCGAAGTCGAAATAGCAGACACACCAGTGTGATTTCACAGCGGTTTGCTGACGAAGGCAACGACTGCGAGCACCGCAGCAGCGACAACACAGGGGTTCCCAGGGCGACCGCATCGGGGTGAGCGCGGTGATGGGTGTGAACAGACACGGTGTTATCGCGCTGCGTGCCACCGGCCAGAACAGAATGGATCCACCCCGCACCTGTCGTTGCAACCGTAACGAGCTCCATGGGCCACCGAAGTTACCTGCCTCGTGCAAACGCCGCCCGATCAAAGCTCGCATCCGAACGGCCTCGAGAACCTGACACAAGAGCAGAACAAACACAATAAAATAAAGGCGCTCGGTGGCGTTGTTAAACCCTCAAGGAGCCCTTTAGACTGTTTGAGCCTTGTTTACGACGCGTCAAAGAGTGTCTATTTCTCTTTCGCGCGTCTCTTCATGAGCTCCTTTTCCTTCCTGGCATCGTTCTCGATGCGTCCCCACTACTAGGAGTTACACGTGGCAACTCGCGCTACAGCGCCTGTGCGTTACTCGTTCGGCAACCTCGAAGATGTTCTCGAACTTCCTGACCTCATTGCTATCCAGACCGAATCGTTCCAATGGTTCTTGGACCATGGTTTGCAGCAGATCTTTCGCGACATCAGTCCGATCACGGACTTCTCCGAAAACCTGCAGCTCGAACTTGAGTTCGACGCAACCGACGAAGACCTTCGACCACCACCGAAGTTCACCGAGGCAGAATGTAAACGTCAAGACATGACGTTTAGCGCCCCGATCTTCGTGCGGGCGCGTTTCATGAACGCCGAAACTGGTGAAATCAAAGAACAGACCGTGTTCATGGGTGACTTCCCCATGATGACCGAGACCGGCACGTTCATCATCAACGGCACCGAACGTGTTGTCGTATCACAGTTGGTTCGCAGCCCAGGCGTGATCTTCCAGCCTGGCGAGCGTTACCGCCTGCGTAACCTCAGCAAGCATCAGCTTGTTACCGGCACCATCCACCCTTACCGCGGTGAATGGATCGAGTTCGATGTCGAGCAAAAGCCTGGCAAGGACGTCACCGCTGGTACCCGCGTTGCTCGCAAGCGCCGCTTGTCGATGTTCACGCTTATCCGTGCCCTCGGCTTCGACGAAGAGAACGCACCTGGTTTCTTGCCAGCGTTTGTTCGCCACTTCGACTTCCTCGAAGGCCAGTGGGAAGAAGACCAGACCAAGCTGCTGGCGCAGACCCAAGACGAAGCACTGCTTGAGATCTACAAGCGTGTTCGCCCAGGCGAGCCACCATCAGTTGAATCTGCTCGTAACTACTTCCGCAGCGCGTTCTTCGAGAGCCGTCGTTACGACCTGAGCCGGGTTGGTCGTTACAAGCTGAACCGCAAGCTTGGTCCAGAAATCAAGCGCATCGAAGAAACCTTCGGTATCGACCTCGAAGGTCCAGATGAGGATCATCCCGTACTCACGCCGGCCGAGGTTCTCGCCAGCTGTACCTACCTGCTGCACCTCGTGCGGGCAGAACCTGGCTACCGCCTCGATGACCAGGACCACTTCGCCAACCGTCGTATCCGTTCCGTGGGGGAACTGATTCAGAACCAGGTTCGCATTGGTCTTAGCCGTATGGAACGTGTCGTGCGCGAGCGCATGACCACCCAGGACGTCGAAGCAATTACGCCGCAGACGCTCATCAACATCCGTCCCGTGGTTGCAGCGGTCAAGGAGTTCTTCGGAACCTCCCAGCTGTCGCAGTTTATGGACCAGGTCAACCCGCTTTCTGGTCTGACTCACCGTCGTCGCCTGTCAGCGCTCGGCCCAGGTGGTCTCAGCCGTGAACGTGCCGGCTTCGAAGTACGAGATGTGCACTTCAGTCATTACGGCCGTATGTGTCCGATCGAAACGCCAGAAGGCCCGAACATCGGCCTTATTGGTGGCCTCGCCAGCTTCGCTCGCGTCAACGCCTTCGGTTTCATTGAGTCTCCTTACCGAGAGGTTCACGACGGTGTCGTCCAACACGACATCATCCGTTACCTCGCCGCTGATGAGGAAGAGGAATACGTTGTTGCACAGGCCAACGCCGAACTGACCCCCGATGGCACCTTCGCCACCGACAAGGTTCTCGTTCGTCGCTCGCCACAGGCAGCAACCCTCGAAGGACTCCGTCTCCAGCTGGAACAGGATGTCTTCTTCGGTGCTACCACCGAGATCTCGTACGTGCCCGGCAAAGAAGTCCAGATGATGGACGTTTCGCCAAAGCAGATCATTTCGATCGCTACTGCACTTATCCCGTTCCTTGAGCACGACGATGCAAACCGCGCCCTGATGGGTGCGAACATGCAGCGCCAGGCTGTGCCATTGCTGCGAGCAGAAGCTCCCTACATCGGTACCGGTGTCGAGGCTCGTGCCGCAAACGATGCCGCCAACATGATCCTTGCGCTCGACGACGGCACCATCGCTGAAGTCAACGGCAATTCGATTGTGATCGACTACGCAGAGCTCGGCCGCCACACACACGTGCTGGCGAAGTTCAACCGTTCGAACCAGGACACCTGCATCAACCACAAGACGCGAGTCATGCTCGGTGATGAAGTTAAGAAGGGCCAGCTCATCTGCGACGGCCCATCCACTGACTGGGGCGAACTCGCACTTGGCAAAAACCTGCTTGTGGCCTTTATGCCATGGCGTGGCTACAACTTTGAAGACGCGATCATCCTGAGCGAGCGCCTCGTCAAGGACGATGTGTTGACCTCGATCCACATCCACGAGCACGAAATCGATGCCCGTGACACCAAGCTCGGTCCGGAAGAAATCACTCGTGATATTCCGAACCTGAGCGACGAGATCCTCGCTGATCTCGACGAACGGGGCATCATCCGTGTCGGCGCCGAAGTTAAACCTGGCGACGTGCTGGTCGGCAAGGTTACGCCTAAGGGCGAAACCGAGCTCACTCCAGAAGAACGACTGCTTCGTGCAATCTTCGGTGAGAAGGCCCGCGAAGTCCGTGACACGAGCCTCAAGGTTCCGCACGGCGAGCAGGGCAAGGTCACCAATGTTCGTGTCTTCAGCCGCGATGACGGCGACGAGCTTCCTCCAGGCGTGAACCAGCTGGTTCGTGTCTATGTAGCGCAGAAGCGCAAGATCAGCGTTGGCGACAAGCTTGCTGGTCGACATGGCAACAAGGGTGTTATCTCCCGAATCCTTCCTATCGAAGACATGCCATATCTCGAAGACGGCACGCACGTCGACGTGATCTTGAACCCGCTTGGTGTTCCAAGCCGAATGAACGTAGGTCAGGTGCTCGAATCGCACCTCGGTTACGCCGCTCGCTGGGGATGGGATGTCGACGGCCGCAAGGTCGGCGACGATCCGATCTATGGCACCGAGACCAAGACTCGCCCGGTCACCAAGCCGTCGACGCTGGTGGCGACGCCGGTGTTCGATGGTGCCAAGTGGGACGAAAAAGCGTTGGCTGGCAAACACTCGACCATTCAGGACATCCTCCGCAACATCAACCCGGAAACCGAAGATGGCGTTCGCCTCATCGGCGACGACGGCAAGGTGCAGTTGATCGACGGTCGTACCGGCGAGAAGTTCGACAACAAGACCACCGTTGGCTTCATGTACATCCTGAAGCTGGCCCACCTTGTCGATGACAAGATCCACGCCCGTTCAACGGGTCCATACTCCATGATCACTCAGCAGCCACTTGGGGGTAAGGCCCAGTTCGGTGGCCAGCGCTTTGGTGAAATGGAAGTGTGGGCACTCGAGGCTTATGGCGCCGCTTACTGCTTGCAGGAACTGCTCACGATCAAGTCCGACGATGTGCTTGGCCGAGTCAAGGTCTACGAAGCAATCGTTAAGGGCGACAACATCCCTGAGCCTGGCATTCCTGAATCCTTCAAGGTGCTTATCAAGGAAATGCAGGCTCTTTGCCTGAACGTCGAGGTTCTCAACCACGACGGATCCCACATTGAAATGCGTGAACTCGACGACGAAGTCTTCCGGGCAACCGAAGAACTCGGCATCGACCTGTCACGTCCTGAGCGTGGTTCCGATGAGGAAGACGCTCGCAGAGCCCGAGAACGAGCCGAAAGGAGTGGCGTCTGATGCTAGATGTAAATGATTTCGCACACTTGCGTATTGGTCTTGCGACCGCAGACTCCATCCGTACCTGGTCAAACGGTGAAGTAAAGAAGCCAGAGACCATCAACTACCGCACACTCAAGCCCGAGAAGGATGGACTCTTCTGCGAGACCATCTTTGGTCCTACCAAGGACTGGGAATGCGCCTGCGGTAAGTACAAGCGGATTCGTTTCAAGGGCATCATTTGTGAGCGTTGCCGGGTTGAAGTGACCCGTTCCAAGGTGCGCCGCGAGCGCATGGGACACATCGAACTGGCAGCTCCCGCCGTGCACATCTGGTACCTGCGTGGTACCCGTTCATGGCTTGCCTACCTGCTCATGGGTACCGAACCCAAAGAAGAGCTCAAGGCTAAGCAACTCGAAAAAGTCATCTATTTCGCCGCCAACCTGGTCACCTGGGTCGACGAAGAAAAGCGTGACGAAGACCTGCCCGAGCTCGAAAAAGAAATGCTTCTCGAAAAGGAAGAGATCGCCAAAGAGCGCGATGTCGCCCTGGAGGATCGCACCAAAGAACTCGAAGACGAGCTTGCACAACTCGAGAACGACGGCGCCAAGGACAACGAGATCAAGCAGCGCCGGAAGGCCGGCGACAAGGATCTCGAAGCCATCCGCGAAGAGTACGACGCTGAACTGGAGCTCATCGAGCTTGCGTTCGACCAGTTCAAGACCATGTTCAGCCGCCAGATCATCGAAGATGAAATGTTGTGGCGTGAACTTGCTGACCGTTACACCGACTACTTCGAAGGCGGCATGGGTGCCGACGCGATCAAGTCACTGATCGAACGCATCGACTTCGACGAAGAAGAAGTCAAACTCCGTATCGCCATTGATCCACCAGAGGGCATGCGCCCTCTGTCGGCGCAGCGCAAGCAGAAGGCCATCAAACGCCTCAAGATTGTTACCGCGTTCAACCGTCGCAACGAGCGCGGCAACCGGGCCAACAATCCGGGTGCCATGGTGCTCGATGTTGTTCCGGTGATCCCGCCAGAACTGCGCCCGATGGTGCAGCTCGATGGTGGCCGGTTCGCGACCTCTGACCTCAACGACCTGTACCGCCGGGTCATCAACCGCAACAACCGGCTGAAGCGTTTGCTCGATCTCGGTGCTCCCGAGATCATCGTGAACAACGAAAAGCGCATGCTCCAGGAAGCGGTCGACGCACTCTTTGACAATGGTCGACGTGGCCGTCCGGTTACCGGTCCTGGTAACCGTCCGCTCAAGTCGCTCTCTGACATGCTCAAGGGCAAACAGGGTCGCTTCCGCCAGAACCTTCTGGGTAAGCGTGTCGACTACTCGGGTCGTTCGGTCATCGTGGTCGGTCCAACCCTGAAGTTCCACCAGTGTGGTCTTCCCAAGCTCATGGCGCTGGAGCTGTTCAAGCCCTTCGTCATGAAGAAGCTTGTCGACGAGGGCATTGCCCAGAACATCAAGTCGGCCAAGCGCATGGTCGAACGTCGCAAGAGTGAAGTGTGGGACGTCCTCGCCGAGGTCATCCAGGAACACCCGGTCATGCTGAACCGTGCACCTACGTTGCACCGTCTTGGTATCCAGGCGTTCGAGCCAGTCTTGGTCGAAGGTAAAGCCATCCAGATTCACCCTCTGGTGTGCACCGCCTTTAACGCCGACTTCGACGGCGACCAGATGGCTGTTCACCTGCCTCTGTCTGCCGAAGCGCAGGCCGAGGCTCGGATCCTGATGCTCTCTGCCAACAACGTGTTGAGCCCGGCCCATGGCCGTCCGCTCGTCACACCAACGCAGGACATGATCATCGGTGCTTATTACTTAACCGATCATCCCCGTGGCGACGTGCCCGAAAAGCTGCAGGTCTACCGTGACCTGCAGGAACTCGAGCGTGCCTACGAAGACGGTCACGTTGCGCTTCACGGAACCATCGAGTTCCGCACGCCTGGCCTGGTGGCAACACCAGCAAACGGTGTCGCGGCTACGTACACCCCGACGACCCCTGGTCGAGTGTTCTTCAACTCGGTTCTGCCGAACGGCTTCGAGTTCATCAACGAACCTGTCGACAAACGCCTGATGGGCGTTATTGTCGACACGCTCGCTCGTAAGTTTATCAAGAGCGAAGTCTCCACCAGCCTCGACGGCCTCAAAGACATGTGTTTCTTGTACGCCATGCGTTCCGGCGTGACGGTGTCGATCGACGATGTACGTACGCCGTCGAACAAGCAAGAGATTCTCGACGAGTACGAAATCGAAGCTGACAAGGTCGAGCAACACTTCCGCCGAGGCATCATCACCGATGGTGAGCGACGCCAGCAGGAAGTGGAAATCTGGACTGATGCCACCGCCGTGATCGCTGCCGAGATGGAAAAAAGCCTCAAGGCAATGGCGTTCAACCCTGTCCAGATGATGGTTGGTTCCGGTGCTCGTGGTAACTGGATGCAGGTACGTCAGATCGCCGGTATGCGTGGGCTGGTAGCCAACCCTCGTGGTGACTTGATCCCCCGTCCAATTAAGAGCAACTATCGCGAAGGTCTCAAGATGCTTGAGTACTACATCGCGACGCCTGGCGCCCGCAAGGGTCTGGTGGATACAGCGCTTCGAACCGCTGACTCGGGTTACCTAACCCGTCGTTTGGTCGACGTTGCACAAGAGGTCATCATCAACGACGATGATCCATTCGCTGATGGCGCAAAGCCACCAGTGGTGGTCATCGAAGATGTGAAGCCAGACGAGGCCAACGCCCGTTACTACCTTGAGACTCGCCTCTACAGCCGGACCTTGGGTGAAGACATCACGCTGACCGACGGACGTGTCTTCGCAGCCGGCACCATCATCGACGAGTTCATGATGGCCGATATGCGCGATGATCCAGGTGTCACCGACGTCAAGTGTTTGTCGCCACTGACTGACAACTCTGACCACGGCATCAGCCGGGCCAGCTATGGCATGTCACTGGCAACTGGTGGCCACATCGAAGTTGGCGAAGCGGTTGGTGTTATCGCCGCTCAGTCGATTGGTGAGCCTGGTACCCAGCTGACGATGCGTACGTTCCACACCGGTGGTGTTGCCTCCAAGGGTAAGGACATCGCTGGTGGTCTCCCTCGTGTTGTTGAACTCTTCGAAGCTCGTAGCCCGAAGGGCAAGGCAACACTTGCTCGTATCTCTGGCACCGTGCGTATCGGCGAGGACGAAGGTCGCGGTCGTGCGATCAACGTGATCGGCGACGATGGCGAAGAAGAGGTCTACCTCATTCCTGGTCAGCAACGCCTCGAGGTCGAAGACGGCGACGAGATCACCGCTGGTGATCCGATCGTTGAAGGTCCTCGTGATCCCAAGGAGCTCCTTGAGATCCGCGGTATCCGGGAAACACAGCGCTACCTGGTTGAGGAAGTGCAGTCGGTGTACCGAGATCAGGGTGTATCGATCCACGACAAGCACATCGAGCTCATTGTTCGTCAGATGACCCGTCGTATCGCGATTGGTGAAGCCAACGACAGTGAGTTCTTGCCCGGCGAGAGCATCGAAGCCAAGGTCTTCCGTGACACCAACATGGCGCTAGTCCAGGAGGGCAAACGCCCTGCAGACGGTCGCCCTGTCCTCATGGGTATTACCAAGGCATCTCTTGCTACCGACTCGTGGCTTTCGGCCGCTTCTTTCCAGGAAACGACCCGAGTGCTCACCGAGGCTGCTATCGAAGGCAAGAACGATGGCCTTCGTGGTCTCAAGGAGAACATCATCATCGGTAAGTTGATCCCGGCTGGTACTGGTATCGAGCGCTACCGCGACGTTGTTACCGACGCTCCGGATTACACCCCGATGGACTTCTACTCGTCAGAAGACTCCGATATCGATCCAAGCGAATGGCTCGCTGGTGGTGGCAGCGGTGGAGGTTCACGCCTCGCCGACGTCATCGATATGGGTCGTAAGTAACCCGCACCACGTGCGTTTCTGAACCCGTCGGGCGGCGTATCGCTCGCTTGGTTCAGAAACGGTAGAGATTCGCTTCGGTCCGGCTGCTTTTGCAGCCGGACCGTTTGCGTTTTGTCGTTTTGCGGTTGTGTTACAACGCTCACAGAAGGGTGGACAACTGTTGCTGATGATGACAAAGTGGTTGGTGAGTAGGGTTCAGCAGGCCAGTTCTGGTCTGTTCTGGAGCTGGTGTCTAATGGAAGGCACTCACCAAACACACTCTCGACCCACCACATAGCGCATAGCTGCACCAACTGCGCAAGCACGTCGGAGCCGATCAAGATCGGTGTTGCTTGCGCAGCATTCGCTGCCACTCTCGGAATCCTGCACGATCCCGCCACCCCTCAGTAGTGGCATGCTCAGGCCGGCCCTCTCACCTTCACGTTGGAAGATGGGGGGCTGGTTCTTTCG
>Ga0213861_10003835_pt1 | contig 12368 bp, 11 predicted proteins | sample PICome_4_FD_160110 | JGI IMG/M metagenome (GOLD analysis project Ga0213861, IMG submission 160110) | Coastal seawater microbial communities near Pivers Island, North Carolina, United States - PICO131 | ecosystem: Environmental > Aquatic > Marine > Coastal | place: USA: North Carolina...
GGTAGTTGAAGATGGAGCTGTATTTCATGCGGCCATCGAGCAGCATCTCGGTCAGTTCGTCCCGGCTGACCCCCAGCGTCTCGGCCGCACAGTAGAGGTAGAGGCCATGCCCCGCTTCGTCCTGCACCTTGGCCAGAAGGATCGCCTTGCGTTCCAGCGTCGGCGCACGGGTGATCCAGTTGCCCTCGGGCAATTGGCCGACGATCTCGGAATGGGCGTGCTGGCCGATCTGGCGGATCAGGGTCTTGCGATACCCTTCGGGCATCCAGTCCTTCGGCTCGATCTTGTCGCCCGCGTCGATGCGGGCCTGAAACGCAGCGAGCTTTTCGGGGTCGTCCTGCGTTGCTTCGGATTTGACCATCTGTGCGTACATGCTGCGGACCTTCTTGAAAGAGCCAACGCCTGAATCAGTTGATCAGGCTGCGAGCGATCATACGTCGCAAGCGACGGTTCCGCAAATGAAATGTTACGTGTATCTCTATCTGCTCGTTATTCGGTAACGCATTGGATTTCAGATCGGTGGCGCCGCGCGCTCGGTGACCAACTGTCGTGCCGTGACGCGTTCGCGGTGGATCATGTAGAGCCCTGCGCCAATGATGATGGCGATGCCTGTCAGGGTCAGCGTGTTCGGGAAATCCCCGAAGACTAGGTATCCGAGCAATGTCGCCACCGGCAGTTCCAGATATTGCAGCGGGGCAAGGGTCGCAGAAGGTGCCAGCGACAAGGCATAGGTCATCATCATGTGGCTGACCGTGGCAAAGAAGCCGACACCGAAGAGCCAGGTCCAGGCGATCCCCTCCGGCCAGACCGGATCAAGAAGGACAGAGCCGCTACCTTGGGCCATGATCAGGATGGGCACGCACAGCACACTCGCAATTAGGCCAGTGTAGAATTGCAGGCTTACCGGGTGCACCTGCCGTGACAAACCGCGGGTCACAAGGATGTAGAAGGCAAACCCAACGGCTGTCCCCAGCGGGAACAGGGCCACCGCGCCAAAAGCGGAAAAGCTGGGCTGGATGACGAACAGCACACCCACAAAGCCGACCAAGGCGGCACCGACGCGGCGCGGGCCGACATCTTCGCCAAAGTAGAACTTGCCCACGAGCAACACGATGAACGGGGCGACAAAGACGATCGCCAGCGCGTCGGCCAAGGGCATCACGCGGATCGCCGCTATGAAACAGAAGGTTGAGATGAACAACAGGCCCGAGCGGATCACCAATGCCAGCCACAGCCCGCGCGCAACGCGCAAGGACAGTCCCATAAGCCAGACCACAGGGGCCATCAGCACACATTGGATGACAAACCGTGCCGTCGTGATTTGACCAACGGGAACGCTGCTGGAGGCCAATTTGGCGGCCACGTCCAGAAGGGGGGCTGTGATGCAAAAGCCGAGCATCAGGGCAACCCCTGCAAGGATGCGGTCGGTGGACACTGTTGTGGGAGATATCTGGCTCATGCGTCTGGACTAAACGGGCACGACAGGGATCGTCTGTTCTTTTTCCGACGCTTGTTCGTGCAGAAAGGCCAACATGCGCAAGGTGCCGTCCGCAGGTTCAGATCAAAGTCTCTGAGAGGGAAATGGTGGCGTGGGGGGGACTCGAACCCCCGACCTAACGATTATGAGTCGTTCGCTCTAACCAACTGAGCTACCGCGCCGGACCGCCGCGTGAGTACGAGCGGTGCGGCGTGGCGTCAAGGGCTAATCTTGCGTTTTTTGCGTGGCGTCACGTGTGGCTGATCCGGGATGCGGACGCATGGACGCGTCCGCGATTTCCAGTCGACTGGAAATCGGACCGTTGCGCTTATTTGACGATCTTTTCGTCTTTCACGAACATGTTGGCCCATGCACGATCAATCAGTTCCGGTGTCATCTTGTAGGGCCAGCCCTCGAAATTACACAATGCGATCATCTGGTCGATCAGGAAGACAGGCTGATAGTTCGCGTAGACGTTCTTGATCGTCGGGTATTTGTTCTTGAGAAGATGGATCAGTGACTTTTCACACAGCGCCATCTTCTTTTTCTTCGCCACCATCGAGAAGATCTTGAGGAAGTTCTGCTGGTCCGGCCCGTCGATCTTGATCTTGAAGAAGATCCGGCGCAGGGCGGCCTGGTCGAAGATTTCGTTCGGATGGAAGTTGGTCGAGAAGATCACCAGCGTGTCGAACGGGACTTCGAATTTTTCACCAGACTGCAGGGCGAGAATGTCGCGCGCTTCTTCTAGCGGCACGATCCAGCGGTTGACCAGCTTCTGCGGCGGTTCTGCCTGACGGCCAAGGTCGTCGACGATGAAGATGCCGCCGGTGGATTTGAGCTGCAGTGGCGCCTGATATGTGCGCGCGGTCGGGTTGTAGACGAGGTCGAGCATGTCGAGCGACAGTTCACCCCCGGTGATCACCGTGGGACGCGCGCAGAGCACATAGCGTGTGTCGAAGCGGTTGGTCAGGCGAAGCCCTGTGGACGCGCCCGCGTTTTCCGCTGCGCTGTGGACGATAGGGTCATAGACCGTGATCACCTGACCAGCATATTCGATCGCGTGGGGGACATAAATCTTGTCACCCATCGCGTCGCGGATGCCGTTCGAGATCGAGGATTTCCCGTTCCCCGGCGGTCCATACATCAGGATCGACCGGCCTGCGCCGACGGCCGGCCCAAGATTGCCAAGCAGGTCCGGCGGCAGGATCAGATGTCCCATCGCGTCGGTCAATTGCTGGCGCGAGATATGGATGTTGCGGATCGACTGGCGCTTGACCTGTTCGGAATAAACCGCCAGCGGCACCGGCATCGCGCCGTAATATTCGGACTGTGCCAAGGCGTCCAACGCGCGGGCTTTGCCCGCGTCGGTGAGCTGATACCCCATTTCAGAGCCGTTGTTCGCGTTCAGCGTGCCGGTGGCCTCAAGAAGCAACTGGCCGCGTGCCAGATCAATAAGCTCCTGCGTGATCGGCACCGGAAGACAGACGCTTTGCGCCACAGCGGTCGCCGTCGACACGTTCTTGCGGAACATCGTTTTCAGCAGGATGTCACGCATCATGACAGGCTGCAGCTTCATGTCTTCCATGCGCTTGGGCGGAGGAGGCGCCATGACGGCGCTGGTCTGCATGTTCATTGATAGCCCCGGATCGATTCAGCCAGAATTGTCTCTGGCTGACCGTGGCAGGCCAATGTGGCAACAGAAGGGCTGGGGCTGGACAGGTTCTTGGCAGGTTACCTGCCGAACCACGCTCCGAAACCCAGATAGAGCGCCAGCGTTCCTCCAAGGGCCATGCCCATGGGGAACTTGGGGTTCGTCCAGCTTTTCCAGTGGGGCGCAAAGTTCCGCAGGGCGGTGTACTTGGCGATGCGGTGGGCCAGAAATGCTGCAAGGATGTTCGCCGCAAAGAGCGCCATGAGCAATCGCAGATCACCAACATGAATAAAGGGGGCGGCGGCGGCGGCGAATTTGGCGTCGCCAGCCCCCATCGCACCGCCCGCATTCAGGGCGATTCCCGCCACGAGCACGACAATCAGATGCACGTAGCGCCACAGATAGGCGTCGAAGGGCAGGGCGATCAGGCCGACCACCGCGTAGACCACGAACAGCATCACGACAATCACGTTCGGAATCCGCATGTCGCGCATGTCCGAGAAGGTCACATAGACACACAAAGGCAGCACAAGAGGCAAAAACACCAGAGCCGAGAACGCCGAGATATCCATGCGGATTAGTTCACGACATTGGATTCAAGCGCTTTCAGGCTGCGGGCGGCCGCTTCGAAATGCTGCGGATGGGTGTCGATCGCTTCGCGCATCAGACCCTGTCCGGTCACCACGTCGCCCCGCTTTACGGCAGCAAGGCCCATCGTGTGCAACAGTTCGGCCCGTTCGATCTGGGTCATGGGAACCACTGGCAGCACGTAGTTGCCCTGTGCGCCCCGCGCCAGAACGAGATTGTTCTTTGCGGTAAAGAGCGAGTCGTCGTTGCGGATCGCTTCTGTGAACAGCCGCTCCGCGCCCGAGTAATCTCCGCGGGTCAGCTTGGAGAACCCCCAATTGTTCATCACGGTGGCCGGTGTGGTGGTCAGGCCTACGGCGATTTCGTAGAAACTGTCGGCCTTGTCCCACTGTTGTTTGCTGTCGGCGATCATCGCCTCGAGCCGGTACCGTTTGAAGGTTTCGTGGGTCGGGGGAATGGCATTCAGCACTGTTTCAGCGCGATCCCATTCGTTGTTGCGGATCAGGGCGTCGGCCAGTTCGACCCGGTCATCATTGGTTGGTGCGTCGTTGTCCACAACCCGTGCCCATGCGGCAACACCTTCGGTATGCCGTTTGGCGCGGATCAGGGAGAGGGCCAGACCCCGCGCAAGGTCGATGCGGTCCGGCTCGGCGCTGCTGGCGCGTTGGAAATAGGCCACCGCTTCGTTCGGATCGGACACCGACAGCATGACTTCGTTCAGGTTGGTGCCGTCAATGACGTTCACGCCCTGAAATTCACGGTCGACCGCTTCGGTATCAATGCCTTGCTCGCACCCGGAAAGCGCGAATGCCCCTGTTACACATAGGGTCACGATAAAGGGATGGCGCATTTTTGCGTCCTTTACTGCTCTGCCTCATTACTGTGTCGGGCGGATTAGAAAGTCACTGCTGCCGCGCCGCACAAGTTTGTATTCTTGTTCTATTTCCGCATCATACTGCGAATTTTCCAATTTTGCGAGAGCCAAGCGCAGATTATCCCGAATTGCAACACTTTCGCCATTATCGAGCGCAAATGCCCTGCGAAACACCTGTGCGGCCTCGGCTGTTTCGTTCTTTTCGATCAGGACAACACCCAGATTGTTCCAGGCATCGGGGCTTTCGGGGGCATCTTTCGTTGCCCGCCTGAGCAGATCTTCCGCCTGGTTGAGCCGGCCCAGAGCAAGGTTGGCCGATCCCAGTGACAAAAGCACTTCGGGTGTCAGGCCCTGCTCGGCTGCCGCAAGGCTGAACGAGCTTAGCGCAAGCTCGTATTCCCCCGCCGCCATAAGCCGGTGCCCCACGGTCAGCTGGTCAACGACCGCGCCTCTTGGATCGACACTGGGTGCAAAGACCGCATCGTCAGACGTGGAAAAGCCGCCCGGTGTACAGGCGGCCAATCCGATCAGAAAGAGTGCGGGCCAAACCCGCGCTAAAGTCATTGCCCCATCGAGCTCCCGAGACTTCCGAGCTGCTGAATGCCGACGACCGAAGGACCCACGAGGATGATCAACAGCGGCGGCACCGTCAGCATCATTGTGGTCAATGTCATTTTGGTTGGCAACTTGTTAGCCTTTTCTTCGGCACGCATGACGCGTTTGTCGCGCATTTCTGCCGCATAGACCCTCAGAGCATCGGAAATCGGAGTACCGAAGCTTTGGCTTTGGTTGAGAACGGTCACGAATGACATCACGTCCTGCACGCCGCAGCGTTCGCCCATGTCATTGAGAACGGTCGTTTTGTCCTTGCCCGCCTTCATCTCGTGGCTGACCAGTTCGAATTCATCGGCAAGGCTGGGATAGGAGGCGCGCAACTCCTTGCTGACGCGCACGATGGCCTGATCCATCGATTGACCCGCTTCGACGCAGACCAGCATCATGTCGAGACTGTCGGGAAAACCGCTTTCGATCTCTTCCTGACGCTTCTGAACCCGGCTGGTGATCCAGTATTTCGGGAACATGTATCCGGCGGCGCCCGGCCCGAGCGTATACATCACCGTCTGCTGCGTGGTCGCGTTGGACGGATCAAGGATCAGGTAGAAATACGCGACGCCAACGATAAGGCCACCGATCCCCAGCACAAACTGCGAGAAATAGTAAAGCTGAACGGCGTCCTTGGTCCGGTAGCCCGCCTGCAACAGCTTCATCCGAACGTCGGACAGCTCTTTCGCATCCTGCGGTTCGAGGAACTGGGCGTATTTGTTGAGCTTCTGGTTCTTCTGCTTGTCCCGCAGAACGGCGCGTGTGGCCGCGTCGACCTGTTGACGGCCCGACGATTGGTTGTTCAGGCGGTCCATCGGGTTGGAGCGCGACATGAAGAACATCGGAATCGCGAGGATCAACAGCAGTATACCCAGACCGGCGATGAGGATCATCGGACCGGCGGGCCCAAACATGTTGACGGCGAATTGGTTGAAGGCTTGCATGTTCCGGTCCTCAGACTTTGATATTCACGAGCGCACGCATGACGATCAGGTTGGCCACAAGGAAGGCGCCAAAAACGAAACATGCCGGGATGAACCACGGGTGGTCGATCACCTCGTCGTAGTAGTTGGGGTCGGTCAACTGAATGACGATCAGTGCGCCCACAGGGAAACCGGACAGGAACTTGCCGGACCATTGCGCCTCGGCGGTGATGGCTTTCACACGGCGGAAAAGGCGGAAACGGGCGCGGATCACCTTGGCCAGACCTTCGAGGATCTCGGCCAGGTTACCACCTGACTGCTGCTGGATCGAAACGGCAACCGCAAGGAAGCGCAAATCCTGCATATCAAGACGTTCCGCCATGGCTTTCAACGCTTCGCCGATGTCACGACCGTAGCTCGACTCGTCCGCAATCAGACCGAACTCGGTTGCCAGCGGGTCCTTGATTTCCTTGGACACGATAGAAATCGCCGAAGAAAACGGGTGACCCACCCGCAGAGAGCGCACCATCAGTTCTACCGCGTCGGGCAACTGTTCTTCGATCAGGCTGATGCGTTTCTTGGCTTTGCTGTTGATCCAGAAGAACACACCGCCGACACCCATCGCCAATCCCATGACGACACGCACCGCAAGACCGGCCTCTGTGCCCACGGTCAAACCGGCGAAAGCGACAATGCTGACGCCGATCATCACCATGATCAACTGCTTGGGCGTGAAGGCAATGGCGGCCTTCTGCGCCCGGTCCGCAAGGATCGAATACAGCGGCAGACCGCGCGAATTCATGTGCTGGTCCATCTCCTTGCGGAGTTTCGCCAGCACTTCGTCACGCTTGGAGCCCTTGTCGAGCATCTCAAGACGCCGGTTGACCCGTTTGTTGAGGCTGATCGATTTGCCGAAAGCGACAAGATAGACGCCCTCAACAAGGACGAGGACGGCAATGAAGATCAGGCCGTAGACGATCGGTTCTGCGCTAAGTGTCATGGTCAGTGGTTCCCGTTGAAGGGTTCATAGATCGACGGGGGCAGGTCGTAGCCCCACATCTTGAAGCGTTCGGCATAGTTGGACCGCACGCCTGTCGCCGTGAAATGGCCGATGATCTTGTTTTCCGGGGTCAGGCCGACCCGCTGGAAGCGGAAGATTTCCTGCATGGAAATCACTTCACCTTCCATCCCGGTGATCTCTGTGATCGAGGTCATGCGACGCGAGCCGTCCTGCAGACGCGAGGCTTGTACGATCAGGTTCACAGCCGATGAGATCTGCGAACGCATCGCTTTCAGCGGCATCTCGATCCCGGCCATGGCAATCATGTTCTCCAGACGGCTGACACCGTCGCGGGCAGAGTTGGCGTGGATTGTCGTCATCGATCCGTCGTGGCCGGTGTTCATGGCCTGCAACATGTCGATCACTTCCTCGCCGCGCGTTTCGCCGACGATGATCCGGTCGGGGCGCATACGCAGTGCGTTCTTGAGACAGTCGCGCGGGGTGACCGCACCTTTGCCTTCAACGTTGGGTGGACGGCTTTCCATCCTGCCCACATGGGTCTGCTGCAGCTGAAGTTCCGCCGTATCCTCGATCGTCAGGATGCGTTCGCTGTCGTCGATGAAGGAAGACAGCGCGTTAAGCGTGGTCGTCTTACCCGAACCTGTACCGCCCGACACGATGATGTTCAGACGTGTCGCCACGGCGGCCTGAAGGTAGACGGCCATTTCTTCGGTGAAGGCCCCGAAGGCGACCAGATCGTCGATGCTCAGCTTGTCGGTTTTGAACTTACGGATCGAGACCAGCGATCCGTCGACGGCAATCGGTGGCACCATTGCGTTGAAACGCGAGCCGTCCTGCAAACGGGCGTCCACGTAAGGGTTCGATTCATCGACGCGACGACCCACGGCGGACACGATCTTGTCGATGATCCGCATCAGGTGCTTTTCATCTTTGAACGTCACATCGCTGAGTTGCAGTTTACCGCTGCGTTCGACGAAGATCTGATGTGGACCGTTGACGAGAATATCGCTGACGGTCTCGTCCTTGAGAAGCGTTTCAAGGGGCCCAAGCCCCTTCACTTCGTCATAAAGTTCCTGGTTGAGGGCGATCCGCTCTTCGCGGTTGAGCACCATGCCCTTTTCCTGAAGGCTTTCGTTGGTGATCGCGCCAATTTCTTCCTTGAGCTGGCTTTCCGTCGCCTGATCCAGAGCGGCAAGGTTCAGGTTGTCGAGAAGGGCGCGGTGCAGTTCAAGCTTGATTTCGCCAAGACGTTCCTTGCGTTTCTTGTCCCGGTCCGCCGATTCAGAAATGGCAGCCTTTTTCGGCAGCACCTTGCGCAACGACTTGGTCGCACTCGGGGCATTCGCCGGAGTTTCGGCCGTGTTGGCAGCGACTTTGGCTGCGGGGGCGACCTCGACAGCCGACTTTTTGTAACGCGAAAACATCCGTGTTCTCCTCAGGCAGCTTCAGCATCGGTGCGGCCGACTTCGTAGAGAGACCGCGCCAGCTTGGCGATTTCCTTGCGCAGCGCGTTTTTCGGCTGCTGCAGGGCAAGGGGTTGACCGTGATCCCCGGATTCCGCGACCGCGCGGCCACCGTCCGGCAGATGGAGATCAACAGAAATATCAAGGCTTTCCTGCATCCGCTTGAGGCGGCTTTTACCCTGAAGATCCGTGAATTTCGGAGCCCGGTTGAGCACGAAACGAATCTTGTCAAAGGGCAGATCTTCGGCCTGTAGCGCACGCTTGAGGCGGTAGGTGTTCTGTGCCGACCGCATGTCGAGTTCGATCACACCGAAATAGACCTGCGCCGCGCACAGCACGGTTTCCGACCATTGGACAAGGCTCGGAGGCATGTCGATCACAACAAAATCGAAATGCCGCGCGGCGGTGTCCAGCAGCGCCTGCACCTGGCTTTGACCGATGATGTCAAGCGGCGGAAGGTCGGCTGGCGACGTGAACACGTGAAGCTTTTCCTCGAATGTCACGAGGGCTTGTCCGAAGCTGTCTTCGTCCATCGCTTCGATGTCGGACAGAAGTTCAAGCACCGCCTCGCGGCGCTGAACGTCAAGATAGGTGGAAACCGCGCCGAATTGCAGGCCAAGGTCCATAATGCAGACACGCGGCGCTTTTTCCTTGGTCACTGTCGCCAGTTCCCAGGCAAGATTGGTGGCAAAGGTGCTGGCACCGCAACCGCCGGCCATGCCCTGAACCGCGATGATGACCCCGTCACCGTCATCAGACAGCTTTACGCCAGCTTCACCGCGCCGCCCGGCCTGCGGTACTTCGGGCGCTCGCATGCGCTCGATCGCCGCTTCCAGCTCACCCTCGGGAAGAGGGTAGGGGACGAATTCGTCAGCGCCCTGACGCAAAAGATGATGCAGCGCGGAGGGCGTTACATCATGTGCAATCAGAACGACCTTGATCTTGCGGGCTTTGGCCGCGGCAATGATCGTCGACAGGTGTTCGACATTGGCTTCGTCTTCTTCGTCGATGGCGAGAGCAACGAACTCGAGATGCTCGCCCTCTTCCTGCGTGAAGAAATGCAGGGCTTCATCGAAGCCAAGATCGCCCCAGGCTTCACCCAGAACGGCTTCCATGTCTTCAATCAGGAGATCGAATTCCTGAACATCCCGGCTGATCGTGCACGCAACAAGGGGCGCCGGCTGCGGGGTGCTTGGAAGGATACTCGTCATTTGCCTCGTTTCCTCTAACTTCGCGGCGTCCGTGACCGGCATTTTGCACGTATCAAGAACGCCAATCCCGAGTCGCTCGGGAAGGACTGCTACGGTCCGAAAGTCGTTTGGAAACTTGGCAACATTGGGGCCGAATTACCGAAATTGTACGGTATTTCAGGCCGATGGCATGGCCCCTTTCGGGGCCTTGCCTTTATTGAGAGGACTGGAAGTCGGTGCCCTGGATACCGGTCAGGCCGGTCCGAGGTGCTGCACTGTTGATATACTCGCGATAGATGATCTCGGCATATCTGCCTTCAAGAACAGTGGGATGCGAGCCGACGAAGCCCGAAACCTCGGTCACGGTGCGGCGGTTGCGGCGCTCGCGCCCTTCGGTCACGATCAGTGGCTGTGTTTCCCCGAAGGAGACAACAGCTTCGAGGCGATCCTTGCTGATGCCCTGCGAGGCCAGGAAATTGACAACCGCATGGGCACGGTTCAGGCCCAGACGCTTGTTATACGCTTCGCTTCCCACAGCATCGGTGTGGCCATAGACGCGGAAGCGCACTTCCGGGAACTGGCGGATCCACTGTGCCTGTTCACGCAGTGTGTCCTGTGCGCCGCTGTCCAGAACTGCGCTGTTGAAGGCGAAGTTGACCGTGGTCATCACCTCGCTCGCAAAACGCTGTGACAGATCGTAGGTATACCGCTTTTCGCCATTCATGATCTGAATGTTGTTCATGGTGGCGGTGCCGAAATTGCCCGTATCAAGGAGCGCGCCGGCTTCACGGTTGAAGGCGCTGTAGACCGGATCGCTGCTGGCACAGGCGGCCAGAAGCGCGAGCCCGGTCAGAGCCATCGGAATGCGGAGGTTCTTTTGAACTGCCATCGCCTCAATCCATCACATAACCATAGGAACCCGAAAAATCCTGTTTGGCAACTTCACCAGCGGCACCGCGCAGATTGCGTGTGTCGTTGGCGACGCGTCCGAAAAGGAACAGGTCTTTTTCACTCGGCGGGCGCACCCGGTCGGTCGGCAGGGCAAGAGCTTCGCCCCGCGTCGGCGTGACCAGATGCGGCGTGATGATGATCACCAGCTCCGACTGTTCGCGCTGATATTCGGCGCTGCGGAAAAGGGCACCCAGAACCGGGATGTCCCCGAGCCACGGAACCTGGCTGTTCAGGTCGCGGAAGTCGTCCTGCAACAGACCTGCGATGGCAAAGCTTTCGCCGTCGCGCAGTTCCACGGTTGTGGTCGTTTCACGGCGGCTGAAGCCGTCGATCCGGATCGCGCCGATGTCGACACCGCTGCTTGGGTCGATGGACGAAACTGCCGCCTCAAGTTCAAGGTTGATGACGTTGTCATCAAGAACCCGCGGGATGAAATTGAGTTCGACACCGAAGGGTTTGAATTCAACGGCGATCGTTCCGCTTTCCTGAGAAACCGGCACCGGGTATTCGGCACCGGCAAGGAAGGTTGCTTCCTGACCGGACAGAGATGTGAGGTTCGGCTCTGCCAGTGTCCGCACAACGCCTTTGGCTTCGAGCGCTTCAAGCAGAATGCCCACTTCAAGCCCGCCAGCGTTAAACCCGAACAGGATCGCGCCTTGTGAACCCGCACCCGGCCCAAGCTTGTCGGCAACGGAGTCGACATTTGCGAGAGGGGCGGCGTTGCCGGTACCCAGTTCAAGGCCAAGATCGCCGTCCAGCACCGATCCGCCTGTCGCAAGCGAGGCTTGCAGCGATTTCGACACGGAGCGCTGCATTTCAGCGAACCGCACCTTGAGCATGACCTGCTGGACACCGCCGACGGTCATCAGGTTCGAGACCCGTTCCGGTGCGTAGCGTGTTGCCAGATCAAGCGCCCGCTGCATGCGGATCGTGCTCGACACGGTCCCTGACAGGACGATGCCATCGTTTGCTGTCCGGACTTCGATCTTTTCGTCCGGCAGAATTTGGCGAAGCCGCTCTTTGAATTCGCTCAGGTCCGGGGCGACCCGGACATCGACATTGGTGATCAACTGGCCGTTGCCGTCCAGAATGGTCAATGTCGTTGTGCCGGGCGTCTTGCCCAGCACGTAGATGGTTCGGTCCGATAGGGACGAGATATCTGCAATCGACGGGTTGGCGATGCTGAGCTCTGCAAAGGGAACTTCGCTTTCGACAACCACCGCACGGTTCATGGGAACGTTCAGCGTCGATTCAGTATTGGTCCGGATGACACGCAGAGTTTCAGCGAAAGCTGTTTGCGCCATCGGAGAAATAGCAAGGGCCGCGCCCAACAGGACGGCCTTGAAGGAACTGCTCGTATACATGTGACCTGCCTTTCCGATCACGCCTCAAAAGTGGGTCTTGATGCCCGATATTGCGACCAAGCTGCGCTAAGTCGGCTTTTATTGCAAGAATCAATGATTTCAGAGGGGTGCTTCATGTGGATAAGGCGCAACATAATGCTGCGCCTTGTTGACTGCGAATTGAGTGGTTTCACCAGATGCGGTGCGGAAAACGTCAATTTGTACAAGGGATGGGCATATCCACCACTTCGCCACCGCGGCGGGTTCGGATCGTACAAATTTGA
>Ga0213861_10003836_pt1 | contig 12367 bp, 8 predicted proteins | sample PICome_4_FD_160110 | JGI IMG/M metagenome (GOLD analysis project Ga0213861, IMG submission 160110) | Coastal seawater microbial communities near Pivers Island, North Carolina, United States - PICO131 | ecosystem: Environmental > Aquatic > Marine > Coastal | place: USA: North Carolina | collected...
GTGAAGGTTTAATTTATTGGGAACCATCTTGGGTTTCTACAAGTTGTAATACTCTATGGGGTCAAGGTTCCCACTGGGATAATGCAACTTTATTTGATCATGATAATAAAGTTAACCTAGGAATGAAATTTTTTAAAAATTAATTTAAAACCTCCGTACAAGTTTTAAAAATAAAAACCCTAATCACTTGTTTATAAAGTAGTTAGGGTTTGACTAAGCGGAGAAAGAGGGATTCGAACCCCCGGAGGTGTGACCCTCAACAGTTTTCAAGACTGCCGCATTCGACCACTCTGCCATTTCTCCAATGGGATGCAAATATAACCTCCTTTTTATTTTGTACCAATTTTATTTGTAAAATTATGTAACCTCCTTTTTACTAACTTTGAAATATGGCAATCATTAGTGAACTTATGTGGGAATACCCTGTTTTAATTCTTGTTGGATTTATTGCAGGTTTTATGAACACAATGGCAGGAGGGGGGTCACTATTAACTTTGCCTCTTTTAATCTTTATGGGTTTACCAGCTGCAGTTGCAAACGGAACAAATAGAGTGGCTATATTTATGTCTACTTTTTCTGCTTCTGCTGGTTTCAAAAGTAAAGGAGTGTCCAATTTTCCATTTAATGTATATTTGGGAATATCAGGACTTCTTGGAGCCTTAATCGGAGCTCAAATAGCAATTGATATCAAGGGTGAGCTATTTAATAAAATACTTGCTGTTATTATGATATTGGTGGTTTTATTGATTGTATTTAAACCTAAAATAAATTACTCTGATGTTTTGGAAAGATTATCGGGAAAGCATCTTTTTGTTTCTCTTTTAGCCTTTTTTTTTATTGGTATATATGGAGGTTTTATTAATGCTGGAATAGGTTTTGTCATTATGCTTTTTTTACATTATTACAACAGACTAAATTTAGTAAAGGTGAACGCTACAAAGGTTGTAATAGTTCTAATATATACAACAGGGGCATTAGTAACTTTTGCTTTAGCTGAAAAGGTTAATTGGACTTATGGTCTTTTTTTAGCTACAGGTAATTTTATTGGTGGATGGACATCTAGTAGGTGGTCAGTTAAAAAAGGGGAAAATACTATTAAAACTTTTTTAATAATAATGATTGTTATAATGTCAATTAAGCTCTGGTTTTTTTAATACTTCATGTATTTTACTATTTCAAGACCATAGCCAATCATTCCAACTCTTTTAATTTGTGTACTATTAGTTAACAGTTCAATTTTATTGATATTTAAGTTGTGTAAAATTTGTGCACCGATACCAAAATCTTTTTCATCCATGACTTGCGAAGGGGTATTTACTTCTCCCTTGTTTTGTATGGATTTCAGTTCCTTAAGTCTTTGAAGCATGTTTTTTGAACTTTGAGATTGATTAATAAAAACAACCACTCCTTTTCCGTTGGAGTTTATTTTTTCGAAGATATTATCAAGTTTATTGTTTTTAGAAAGTGTTAATGAATTTATTAAATCATTATTTGTAATAGATGAATTTATTCTTACCATCACGGGCTCATCTTTCTTCCAATCTCCTTTGGAGAGTGCAAGGTGAATTTGTTCATTGTTTGTCTGTTGAAATGCAGATAACATATATTCTCCAAATCTAGAATTAAAAACAAAGCTTTCTCTTTTTGTAATCAAACTGTCATTAGACATTCTAAATGCTACTAAATCTTCAATAGATACTATTTTTAAGTTCAGTTTATTAGCCATTATGACTAAATCTGGAACTCTAGCCATCGAACCATTCTCAGTCATTATTTCGCAAATAACTCCAGCGGGTGAAAAACCAGCTAATCTAGCAAAATCAATAGCAGCTTCTGTGTGACCAGTTCTACGAAGTACTCCGCCATCCTTAGCAATTAACGGAAAAATATGTCCTGGTCGAGCTAAATCACTTGGAGATGTATTATTATCAACAATTGCTTTTATAGTTTTAGATCTGTCAGAAGCAGATATGCCTGACGTGACTCCATTTCCTTTAAGGTCTACAGAAACAGTAAAAGCAGTATCCATTAGATCCGTATTATTAACTACCATTGGATTTAAGTTTAATTCTTTTGACCGATTATCTGTAATAGGCATACATATTAAACCTCTTCCATGTTTAGCCATAAAATTGATGATTTCAGGGGATGCTATTTCTGCTGCACAAATGAAATCTCCTTCATTTTCTCTATTTTCATCATCAACAACAATAATTACTTTTCCATTTTTGACATCTTCAATGGCTTCTTCAATAGAATTAAGTTTGAACTTAACGTCTGACATTTATTTATATTTTAGGCGAAGATACATTCCTTTTATGTTATTTTTTAAAAAACATTTTTTTAAAAGCAGCTCTAAAAGGGTTTAATATTCTATCAAGATTAAAAATTGTTTTATCAGCAGATGCTCTAGAAATTAGATATATCCCAAGAGGAAACATTATAATATTTGGAATCCAACTACCTAAAATTGCATCTATACTTCCATCTTCCGCGGCATTTTTGCTAAAGGTTCCAACAAAATGATAAGTTAAAAAAAGTATTAAAGACACTACCATTGGAAGACCAAAACCTCCTTTTCTAATTAGGGCACCAAGCGGTGCACCAACAAAAAACAATATTATAGATGTTAAGGGAAATGAATATTTGTCAAATAAATTTGATTTGTGAAGATTAATTATCTTTTCCTTGATAAAGAAAGTATTTTTTTGATTTGTTAGTACTTGCACTTGTCCCGTAATATTATTAAGTGATGAATTCATAATAGAAATTTGAATATCCATTGGAAAGTCTGACAAATGTTTTCTGTAATTTATATAAAGCTCATCATCAGTATATTTTTTATCCCATCTAATGGTTCTTTGAAAGTTTGAGATGCCTGTTCTTGTGTAAAAACTTTTTCCAAAATTATCATATCTCAAATCTAACTTTTTAGATAAAGAATCAATACTAAAATTTAGTTGAGAAATATTTTGCATTCTAAAAGTATTATTATACTTCTCCTCCTCAAAATCAACTTGGTTGAAATCTCTTAAATCAATGTTCATAGTGTATTTATCAAAAGATACATAGGTGTGAGGCTTAAACCTTTTGTTGGTGGGGGTGTTACTTTCAATCTCCTCATATCTTTTTCCATTTCTAAGAACTAATTGTAATATATTTTCAGATTCACTATTTACCAATTCTCCATCCTTAGCTTTAATAACAATCAGGTTTCTAGAATTAGTGTTAGTCTTGTGAATAATAATATCTTTTAAAAGATTGTTTTCAGCTCCATATTTTTTTGCGACTTTGATATTCATTGTATTAATATCATTAAAAACACCTTCAGTGATGGCTAGAGCTGGTTTTAGTTTTGCTAAGTTTTTTCTCAAGTTATAGGATTTAAACTCTGCATATGGAATCAGTGAGTTGGCTACAAAAAACATTCCAACAGATAATAATAGGTTAAATACAATCAAACTTCTCATGGACTTAAATAATGAGATTCCAGATGATTTTATAGCTGCTAGCTCATAATTTTCAGAAAGGTTTCCAAAAGTCATAATTGATGCCAACAGAACAGTTAACGGTATTACAAGTGGTAGAAGTTTTGGGGAGTAGTATAAAAGGAATTTAAAAATAATTTCAAAATCAATTTCCTTTCCTGCTAAATCATCAATAAACATCCAAATCAGATGAAATATAAAAATAAACATCAATATGAAAAAGAAACTAAAAAATATCTTTAAATATGATGTCAATATATATTTATCAATAATTTTCATCTTAATTTTTTTCTATATAGTATCCTTTGTAATCAAGTTCATTGAAAACAAAAATAGTATTATCAATACTAGTATTGTAATTGATTTTATCAATTCTTAAAATAGTTGTAGAGTTGTTTTTTCCTTTTTCAATTACTCTATAGATGTCATTTTTTTTGTTGTTAATACCCAATAGTATGTGGTCTATTTCAGAATTTTCGTCCAAGGGAATTAATTTTAAATACTGAACCTTCATATTTGATTCACTCTTCAATTCATCCATAACAATTTCATATCCTTCCTTATAAAATTTAAGAATATTTGATGGGCTAATAGATTGTTTGTTTTCCTCTAAAATTTTTGAAATTATTACTTCTTTATTTTCTGCAACAATTGTGTATAAAAAATTTGAATCACAAATTTGTTTAACTCCTAAAAAATCTAAAAAGTATTTGTCTTCACTTATAATTACACTTCCATTAGATTCTTCGTTTGTGTTTTGATTAATTTTGTAGGAAAAATTAAATGAGTAGTTTACAGCCTGATCAATTTTTATTGAAACATTATTTAATATTTCCTTTGCTTGAATATTTTTCTGAGAAAATATTTTTGAAGAAATTAATAATAAAAAAATTAAAATATAATTTTTCATTATTTATTGTTTTCATTTTCTAAATATGCATTAAGTGAGGCCATATCAGAAATAAGAACATCTCTGGCTCTGCTTCCCTCAAATGGACCAACAATACCTGCAGCCTCTAGTTGATCAATTATTCTTCCAGCTCTATTATACCCTAATTTCATTTTTCTTTGTAAAAGCGATGCAGAACCTTGTTGGGCAATAACAATCACCTCAGCAGCTTCCTTAAATAACACATCTCTATCCTCAATGTTATTGTCAATTGATGAGGAGCCTTCTTCTCCAATGTATTCAGGAAGTTCATGTGCACTTGCATATGCTTTTTGTGATCCAATAAACTCTGTTATTTTTTGAATTTCTGGAGTATCTACAAACGCACATTGAATTCTAATTAGTTCATTTCCTTGTGTATACAACATATCTCCTTTTCCAATTAACTGATCTGCACCTCCGCTGTCTAAAATTGTTCTTGAATCAATTTTAGAAGTAACTCTAAATGCTATTCTAGCTGGAAAATTTGCTTTAATAATTCCAGTTATTACATTTACAGATGGTCTTTGAGTAGCTATAATAAGGTGTATTCCAACAGCTCTCGCTAATTGAGCTAATCTTGCTATTGGGGTTTCAACTTCTTTGCCAGCTGTCATAATTAAATCAGCAAACTCATCAATTATTAAGACTATGTAAGGAAGAAAAACATTTCCTGATTCAGGATTTAATTTTCTTTGTTTAAACTTAGCATTGTATTCCTTAATATTTCTACACAAAGCATTTTTTAACATTTCATATCTGTTATCCATTTCAATACAGAGTGAATTTAAAGTTTTGATTACTGCTTTGTTATCAGTAATAATAGCCTCTTCGGTATCGGGAAGTTTTGCTAAATAATGTCTTTCTATTTTATTAAAAAGCGTCAATTCAACTTTTTTTGGATCAACTAAAACAAATTTTACTTCTGATGGGTGCTTCTTATAAATTAGTGAAGTTAATACAGCGTTTAATCCAACAGACTTTCCTTGTCCAGTTGCTCCAGCCATAAGTAAATGTGGCATTTTTGCTAAATCAACAATATATGTTTCATTACTTATGGTTTTTCCTAGTGCCAAAGGAAGTTCCATTTCGGCATCTTGATAGTTTTTTGAGGAAATCACTGATTTCATTGAAACGATAGTCGAATTTTTATTTGGAACTTCAATACCAATCGTTCCTTTTCCTGGAATTGGGGCAATAATTCTGATACCCAAAGCAGATAGAGATAAGGCAATATCATCCTCTAGGTTTTTGATTTTAGAAATTCTAATTCCAGCTTCAGGAACTATTTCATACAGTGTGACCGTTGGACCAATAGTAGCTTTGATTTGAGCAATTCCAATTTTATAGTTTCCTAAGGTTTCGATTATTTTTTCTTTATTCTCTTCAAGCTCTTCCTCGTTTATTGTTATCACTCCCTCATTGTCGTAATCTTTTAACAACTCAACAGATGGGGGTTGAAAGTTTTTAAGTTCGAGAGTATGATCATATTCTCCATACTTCTTTACTAGATTTTTTGCTATTAAATCATCATCTAAAACTTCTTCTTCCTTATTTTCTTTTATTTCAATTATAATATCATCTGATTTTTCGTCAGAAACTTTAGTGTCTTTCTTAATTGAAGAAAAATTTTCTATTGTCGGATTTAGATTCTTATTTACCTTAATATTGTTTTCAATTTTTTCTTGAATTTCTTCCTTTTTATTTTCATTATTAAGATTTAAATCAATTGAAGATTCTTCGTTCTCATTCTCAGAAGATTTATTAGAAACAAGATATTTTTTAATATTCTCATAGATTAATTCAGGTGTTAATTTTAATCTTAACACCAAAAATCCAATCAAACCAAATATTAGCAGAGTTAAAACTCCAATGTCACCAGTGTAAATACCAATAAAATCTGTCATTTCGTATCCAATCACTCCCCCCAAAATTGGATTAGTAAAAAAGTATCCAAAAAAGAGTGAAAACCATAAGGTGATGACCAATCCCCATATCCACTTGTTTAATAATTTACTGGAATCTGCACCTACAAAATATGACAAACCACTAATAAAAAGTAAAAAGGATATTATGAACGATGAAAGGCCAAACATTTTATTAACCAAAATATCACTTATTTGAGCACCAAATTTTTTAGCAATATTGATAGTTTCAGCATCCTTGTTAAAAAAATCTCCTATTTCAGATTGATCAGCTCTCCAAGTACTGAAATAAGAAAATAAAGCAGAAAAAACTATAATAGAAAATAAAATTAAAAAAACGCCAAACATTATCTGTTGACTTCTACTAAATGTGAATCTATTTTTTTTTATTTCTTTATTTCCTGTTTTAGACATAAATAGGTATTACCAAAAGTAAAGATTTATTATTAAAAAAAATCAACTAAAATTTTATTTCAATTTTTTAATTTTAATGCTAAATGCTGCCACAATTAATGTCATAAAAGGACTTAACCAATTAAATATTGCGTAAATAAAATAATCAAAAACACTAACACCTAAAATTCCTGATTGGTAGGCACCACAAGTATTCCATGGAATCAGAACAGAGGTTACCGTTCCAGAATCTTCAAGTGTTCTACTTAAGTTTTCTGGCGCCAAATTCTTGTCTTTAAAAGCTTTGGAAAACATTTTTCCTGGGATTACAATTGAAAGATATTGATCTGATGCTGTCAAATTAATTGCTAAACAACTTCCTACGGTACTCGCAAATATTGAAAACGTAGATTTACCTAAATTTAATAATGATGAACTTATTTTTTCTAATGCTCCAATAGATTCCATAATTCCTCCGAAAACCATTGCACATATAACAAGCCAAATAGTATTTAGCATACCTTTCATTCCTCCGCTATTAAATAAATCATTTAGAACAGAATTTCCAGAATCAATTGAAGTTTCTGTTGTCATGGAATTTAAAACCGTTTGGTAAGCACCATTAAAAGTCATTTCAGAATCTCCAGAAATACCATTTATTACTGAAGATTGAAAGGTTACAGCAAATATTCCACCCAGTACAGTCCCAACAAATAAAGCTATAAGTGGGGGTGTTTTTTTAAATATCATAAGAACCACTATTAATGGCACTATAAATAGCACGGGAGTAATATTAAAGGTGTTGCCAATAGTTTTTAAAAGATATTGGTGATCAGTTGGTCCCGACGAAATTGTAAATAAATTTATCAATGAAAGAATAATTAATGTAATTATTACTGTTGGAATTGTTGTGATAGTTAAATATTTAATATGAGTAAATAGGTTAGATCCAGAGACTGCAGGAGCTAAATTGGTTGTATCACTCAAGGGAGATAGTTTATCACCAAAATATGCACCAGAAATTACGGCTCCTGCAACCATTCCTTCAGGTATTTCAATAGCTCTGCCGATTCCTATTAGTGCTATTCCAACAGTTGCAGATGTAGTCCAGCTGCTTCCGGTTGAAATGGATATTATGGCACAGATGATTAAACAGGAGGGTAAAAAAATAGTTGGATGAAGAATTTGTAATCCGTAATAAATCATTGTAGGTATGATACCACTTAATAACCAAGTTCCTGATAATGCACCTACAAATAATAGTATTAAAATCGCACCAGTTATTGATTTAATATTTGATGAAACTGAATCAATCATTTGTTTAAACATGATGCCTTTATTGAAACCAACAATGCTTGCAATAGCTGCTCCAATTAATAAAATAAACTGATTGGAACCACTCATGGCCTCATCACCATAAACAAAAACATTATAAGCTAAAAGAATTATTAAAATAAAAATCGGAATAGTTGATTCTATTAAAGAAATTGATTTTTTTTTATTTTTCAATTATTATGAATTTACAATACAATGCTAATATATAATTAAGTTCTAAAAGATATTAAACTTTATTTTAGTGAATACTTAAATAACACAAAACATTTGTATTTTTGAATAAAAAATGATGGATAAATTTGATGTTGTTATTATTGGTTCTGGTCCAGGGGGATATGTATGTGCTATTAGGTGTTCTCAACTAGGGATGAAAACAGCTATAATTGAAAAATATAATTCACTAGGGGGAACTTGTTTAAATGTTGGTTGTATTCCATCCAAATCACTATTAGATTCATCTCATCATTTTCATGATGCCGTTCATAATTTTGAATCACACGGAATTAATTTTGAGGGTAATGTCAAAGTAAATTTAGAAAAGATGATTTCTAGAAAACAAAATGTTGTGGACCAAACAGTAAAAGGAATTGATTTTTTAATGAATAAGAATAAGATCAAAGTTTATCACGGAACAGGTTCATTTGTTGATTCTAGTACGATTAAAATTGATAATTCTTCAGGCGGAGTAACTAATATAACTTTTAATAATGCTGTTATAGCCACAGGATCTAAACCCACTAATCTTCCTTTTGCTAAAATTGACAAGAAAAGAATTATCACCTCAACCGAGGCATTAAATCTAAAAGAGATTCCAAAAAAATTAATAGTTATTGGTGGTGGAGTTATTGGTTTAGAACTTGGTCAGGTTTATAGCAGGTTAGGGGCTGAAGTTTCAGTTGTGGAATACTCAAACACAATCACTCCTTTCATGGACGCTTCAATTTCAAAAGAGTTGATGAGAATTTTCAAAAAACAAAAAATTAAATTTTATTTATCTCATAAAGTTTTCCAAATTTCAACAAGTGAAGATAATGTATCTGTTCATGCTGAAGATAACAATGGAAACAAGGTTTTATTTGAAGGTGATTATTGTTTAGTTTCTGTTGGAAGAAAACCATTTACGGAAAATTTAAACATCAGTTCTTTAGGAATTGAAACAAATGATAAAGGTCAAATTAAAGTTAATGATCAGTTACAAACATCCTGCAGTAATGTTTATGCTATAGGAGATGTTATTAAAGGACCCATGTTGGCACACAAAGCTGAAGAAGAAGGGGTAATGGTAGCAGAAATAATAGCTAAACAAAAACCTCACATAAATTATAATCTTATTCCCAATGTAATTTATACTTGGCCCGAAGTAGCTTCTGTTGGAAAAACAGAAAAACAGTTGTCAGATGATGGTGTTGAATATAAAAAAGGTCAATTTCCTTTTCGTGCATTAGGAAGGTCGAGAGCAAGTATGGACACTGATGGATTTGTTAAGATTTTGGCTGATAAAAAAACTGATGAAGTTTTAGGCGTTCATATAATTGGTGCCAGAGCAGCTGATTTAATTGCTGAGGCAGTTACTGCAATGGAATTCAGGGCCTCTGCTGAAGACATTTCAAGAATGAGTCATTCTCACCCAACTTATGCTGAAGCTATTAAAGAAGCAGCTTTAGCTGCAACTCAAGATAGAGCTCTACATATTTAATTTTTTAAAAAGGTCCTTTGTTGTTGTTTTTAACAGCGTTTAATGCTTTTCCTGGCATTTCCCCCCTTATTTCAAAATCTTTTGTTTTTAGTAAAGAAGATTGATTATAAGGCTCTTGTTTTTTTAAATACCAATCTTTTGTTAAGGTATTAGGAATATTATCACCTGTGGCTGATACCCATTCATTAAGTTTTTGCTTTAAAAGCTCATGGACTTTAGGAACTTTAGTCGAATTCATTAAATTATTAAATTGATAAGGATCGTTGTGTAAACAATAAAGTTCTTCGCTAGGTCTGGGTTTAATAAAAATTTCTGATTGTTTTTTATTTATTTGATCATTTTGTAATGCATATTTTAAATCAAGAAAGGTCGGACTGTTTATTGCATCTAATGGACCGGTTAAAGCAAAATTGGGTCTAGAATTTACAATATAAAGAAAACTATCATTTCTAACCATTCGTTGATGAGCCTCATAATCGTGCCAGTTGTGTTCAGCAAAAACATAATTTCTGAACTTTTTTTTTGGATCTAATAAAACATTTTTAAAACTAGAACCTTGAAAACTTTTAATAGCCTCTAAATTTGCTAGATCTATTATTGTCGGAGCAATATCAATTGAACTAATTAAACTATTACTTTCCTTTCCTTTTAATTCATTAATATTTGGATAATGAATTATAAATGGTGTTTTTACACCTTGATCATTTAATCTAGTTTTACTGTGAGGAAATGGTCTTCCATTATCAGACATTACAATTATTAGAGTATTCTGATAGATATTTTGTTCTTTTAACTTATCAACTACCTTACCTATGTGAAAATCAAATCTGGTTATTTGATCATAATAATCTGCCAAATCTTTTCTAGTCATAGGTTTGTCAACGAGATAATCAGGTACGTTTATTTCATCAGGATTATGGGTATTAACAAACTTATTTTCTCCCCAAGTCCTGTGAGCATCATACGATGCCAACCACATAAAAAAAGGTTTTTCTTTAGGCCTGTTAATAATTGCTTTTTCCCAATAATTTTCTCCTCCTAATCCGTTAATTTTTTTATTGTCGTGAACTTCACTAAATCCTCTTTTAGCATAATCCCCCATGTGGAATTTTCCAGCTTGAAGTGTGTAATATCCATTATTTTTTAAAACTTCAGGAAATGAAATCATGTCTATTGGAGGAGAAGTGTGAAGCTCGGCTGCCCCAGTGTTGTGAGGATATCGCCCTGTAATAATAGAGTTTCTACTTGGACTACAAGAACTTGTTGTTAAATAGGTATTGTTAAATATTACTCCGTTTTCAGCTAAATAATCAATATTTGGAGTCATAACCTGGTTATTTCCGTAACATCCAAAGTCATCCCAACTAATATCGTCAGCAATAAAAATTATGACATTTGGTGTTGTAGATATATTTTTATTTATAGAATTACAAGAATTTACTATTATACATCCAATTGTCGCAATTAAATAATATTTTAAACTTTTAAAAATATTCATTTAGTATAATTTTGTTATAAATTAATTTATAATTAAAGTAATTATTAAATTTGTTTTTTTAAAATTTATTGAAAAGAAAAATCAAAGTATATAATCCTAAAAATATTAGTTTATTTAAAAAAAAACTTTTTAAATGGTCTAATCAGTTTAACATATCTATATGTCTAGATTCAAACAACTATAATGATAGGTTAGGGGATTTAGATGCTATTGTAGCGACTGACGTTCATTCGAAACTGCCTTTTACAAAGAGTAATTCACTTAATAAATTAGAAGCCTATTTAAAAGAAACTAATGACTGGTTATTTGGTTATTTTTCATATGATTTAAAAAATGAATTAGAAGATTTAAAAAGTAATAACTATTCCGAATTTGATTTTCCAAATTTATTTTTTTTTCAACCAAAAAAAATATGGATTATCAAATCAAGAAATGTTGAGGCTCATTACTTGTATCCCTCAGAAATTGAATCTGACTTGGATGATATATATTCTCAAAAGATTAATGATAAAAATATAAAGTCTGAGATTAAATTATTTCCAAGGCTTTCAAAATCACAATATGAGGAAAAAATAAATAAATTATTATTTCATATAAACAGAGGCGATATATATGAGGCAAACTTTTGTATGGAGTGGTTTTCCAATGATTCAAATATTTGTCCATTTAATGTTTATGATAAATTAAATCAAATTTCTAAAAATCCAATGAGTGCTTTTTTTAAGCAAAACGACACATATTTATTATCCTCATCTCCTGAAAGATATATTAAAAGAATAAATAATAAAATAATAACACAACCAATCAAAGGAACTTCTAGAAGAGATAATGATAAAGTTATTGATTTGAATTTAAAAAAGGACTTGACCCAAGATCCAAAAGAACGATCTGAAAATATTATGATTGTTGATTTAGTTAGAAATGATCTTTCCAGATTTTCTTATCCTGGATCTGTCAAGGTAACAGAGTTATGTAAGGTTTATCCATTTGAAAAAGTTCACCAAATGATTTCAACAGTTGAATCTCAAATTGAGAGTAATTTAAAAATGACAGATGTTATTAAAGCTACTTTTCCAATGGGAAGTATGACTGGCGCTCCAAAGA
>Ga0213861_10003837_pt1 | contig 12364 bp, 9 predicted proteins | sample PICome_4_FD_160110 | JGI IMG/M metagenome (GOLD analysis project Ga0213861, IMG submission 160110) | Coastal seawater microbial communities near Pivers Island, North Carolina, United States - PICO131 | ecosystem: Environmental > Aquatic > Marine > Coastal | place: USA: North Carolina | collected...
AAGATCGAGAAACCTGTTAGCTGCGGGTGACGCAGTTTGGTGCCCAGCCAGATGCGTTTGCCCTTGGGACCGCCGACCGCGTAAATATAGAAGGCAACAATCATCAGCAGGTTATTGATGCCGACCCACATAGGCGAGCGACCCCAGTAGACCGTGCCATCGGCCATGCGATAACCGATCACCATCAGAACAACGCTGAGCACGATCGCCAATGCCAAGATGCCCTTGCCTGAATTTCCCATCGTGTCACGCAACGATGGCGCGAGGCGTTTGAACAGATGCGCCGCCCACCACAGGGCGACCCCAAGAATTAGCCAGATCATTGCGTCGACTCCCTTGCTGCGATGGCTGCCGCCTTTGCCAGAATGGCCTGTGCGGTCGCGACATGCAGGTTTTCCACTATTTTGCCGTCTAGCACAGCTACGCCCTGCCCGGCAGCCTCTGCCTCTTGAAACGCCGCGATTTGTCGCTGCGCCAGAGTGATTTCCGCCTCGGATGGCGCGAAAACCTCATTCGCAATCGCGACCTGCGCCGGATGGATCAGGGATTTCCCATCAAAGCCAAGGGCCCGCCCCTGTTCGCTTTCGCCGCGCAGACCGTCGTCGTCCTTGAAGGCATTATAAACGCCATCAATGCAAATCACCCCGTAGGCGCGCGCGGCAAGCAAGCTAAGTTGCAAACCGGTCATCAATGGCAAGCGATCCGCGCGAAACTGACAGTTCAGGTCCTTCGCCAGATCGTTTGTGCCCAAAACGAATCCCTTCAGGCGCGGATGGGCCGCAATTTCAGCGGCGTTCAGAATACCCAGAGGCGTTTCGATCATCGCCCAAAGATCAACGTCCGGGATCAGCGCACCAAGCGCGTCCAGATCCGCGGCGCTGTTGACTTTGGGCAGAAGGATCGCATCCGCGCCCGCATCGACCATCGCCGCTACATCACGCGCGCCCCATTCCGTGTCCAGCCCGTTGATGCGCACGATCTTGACACGCGTGCCATAGCCGCCCTTTCGAAGCGTATCGGCCAGCATGACCCGCGCGTTGGCTTTTTCTTCGATGGCGACGGCATCTTCGAGATCGAAAATGATCGCATCGCAGGGAAGACCTTTTGCCTTTTCCAACGCGCGCTCTTTCGAACCCGGGATGTAAAGAACCGACCTGTAGGGCCGCTTATCCTGATCCATCATTTCTTTCCTATCGCCATTTGCGCGCAAAGCATCACGACAAGGCAACCCTTCGCAAGCCCCCAATTGCCGCAGTGCAGTATTCTGATCGCTACAGTTTTAAGCGTTGAACACGGTAGGCGCGCGGCGAGTTAACCAAAATTTCAACAGAGGCAGGCACTCTTTGCGTATTGTCGGACGAGGGAGAACCGCTCGGATGGCCGCCGCACGAAACCAGGGTGCAACAGGTCCGACAGTTATTTTAACACGGTGAACCCTGCTGCCGGTGAAACCGGATGGCCCGGATGGGACCACCTGAAGAGTTGAAGGGAATACCCCTGTGAAACAACAGTTTCTTGCACTCTCTCTGGGTATCGGCGCAATGATCCTTGCCGCTGATCATGCCTTTGCCCAGCAAAACCGCAGCTGCGCCGAACGCGCCACTGTAGTGGAACGACTGTCTTCGGCCTATGGCGAAGTCCGTCAATCGATCGGCCTCGCGCCGAATAATTCTGTGGTAGAGGTGTTTGCCTCTGCCGAAACCGGCAGCTGGACGATTACAGTGACCAATCCTGCTGGTGTGACCTGTCTTGTCGCTTCTGGGCAGGCTTATGAAGCCACACCGGGCGAGGTTCTGCCAACCTCGGGCACAGCGCTTTAATTTTCTATTTCGTGATATCTCGCGTCTGCTGTCGGGATCAAATCAGCGCATCAAAAAAAATAAGCTTCGTGCCTGCGGCGATTAAAAACACGTAGATCAGCGTGAAATACAGCGCCTCAGGCACGATCCGATGCAGATAAACCCCTAGATAGGTGCCAATCAAGGCCACTGGCACCAGATAAAGACCGGCAAAGGCCGTGCTCCAAGTCAACAGGCCAATCATCACGTAAAGGGTGAATTTCACCAGATTGGTCGCCCAAAAGGCAAAAACAGTCGTGGCCTGATATTCCAGCTTTGTCAGTGGCTTTGATAGCATATAAACAGCGGCAACCGGCCCACCGGCATGAGCGACAAAGCCGGTAAACCCTGCGGCAACCGCGAAAATCAGCCCCATGCGATCAGACATCACACGCTTCTGACGGTGCAACCAGCCTCGATTGCGACTGACCTGATAGACCACAAACCCCAACGAAATCAGCCCGATCAGCAAGCGGAAGACATCCGGATTTGTCACGGTGATCAAAGTCGCACCAAGGCACATTCCCGGCACACCTCCTGCGATCAAGACCCGTGACGTTCGGGGATCCCACTGCCTCCAATAGGGTTTGAGACCCGCAAAATCCATCACCATCAGTAGCGGCAAAAGCACCGCAACCGCCTCTGCCGGTTCAAGAATCAAGGCCATCATGGGCGCAGCTGCAAAGGACGCCGCAGAGCCGAATCCCCCCTTGGAAATTCCTGCGAACAACACCGCCGGGATCGCCAGTGCGAAAAAGGTGACGTCGGTCTCCATCGGGCTGCCCTGCCAATAATCTCTCGACCATAGACGGTTAACCAAAGAATGCTACCACATGCGGCACCGACAAATGTCGTGCCGCACCGCAGCAGACTTGCACCGGCGCGCGGGAAGGACTAGGCACTCCGCCATCACCAATTGCACCGAGGATTTCTAAAATGGCCAGACCGAAGATAGCCCTTATCGGCTCGGGACAGATCGGCGGCACGCTCGCTCATCTTGCTGCGATGAAAGAACTAGGCGACGTCGTTTTGTTCGACATCGCGGATGGCGTCCCGCAGGGCAAAGCCCTCGACATCGCCGAATCCGGCCCGTCCGAAGGCTTTGATGCGGCTATGTCCGGTACGACCGATTACGCTGACATTGCAGGCGCAGATGTCTGCATCGTCACCGCCGGTGTCGCGCGCAAACCGGGGATGAGCCGTGATGACCTGCTTGGCATCAACCTCAAGGTTATGAAATCCGTAGGCGAAGGCATTGCCGCCCATGCGCCAAACGCCTTTGTCATCTGCATCACCAACCCGCTTGACGCGATGGTCTGGGCTCTGCGCGAATTCTCTGGTCTGCCCCACGAAAAAGTCTGTGGCATGGCCGGTGTTCTGGACAGCGCCCGCTTCCGTCACTTCCTGTCGCTGGAATTTGGCGTGTCGATGAAGGACGTCACCGCCTTTGTTCTGGGTGGCCACGGCGACACGATGGTTCCACTCGCACGGTATTCCACCGTTGCCGGTATCCCTCTGCCCGATCTGGTGGCAATGGGCTGGACCAGTCAGGAAAAGCTGGACGCGATTATCCAGCGCACCCGTGATGGTGGTGCCGAAATCGTTGGCCTGCTGAAAACTGGTTCTGCGTTTTACGCGCCTGCAACCTCTGCCATCGAAATGGCCGAGTCCTACCTGAAAGACCAAAAGCGCGTTCTGCCTTGTGCGGCTTACGTTGATGGCGCTTTTGGCCTCAAGGGCATGTACGTTGGTGTTCCGACCGTCATAGGTGCCGGTGGTGTCGAGAAGGTCATCGATATCAAGATGACCAAAGACGAGCAGGCGATGTTCGACAAATCCGTCGACGCGGTCAAAGGTTTGGTAGAGGCTTGCAAGGCGATTGACGGCTCGCTGAGCTAAAGTACGGTCAAGATGTGCAGAAAGGCGCGCATGGGTCCCCCGGCGCGCCTTTTTCATTGCCGTATCGCGAAATGCGCTTAGTCTGCCAGCATGATACGCACACTCCTCTCCGCCCTGATCCTGTCCGCAAGCGCTGCTGCGGCGCAGGGCTTTGACGTCTCGAAATCCATAGCCGAGACGGGTCTTGCCGCAACAGAGGCGCGTCTGACCGCAGATGACGCCACGACGCGTTTCGCCTTGGGTGGCGTGCGTTTTTTGCGCGCAATAGAGGCAACGTTGCAAACCCGCTGGCGTCTGGGCATTAACGCAGAGCGGACCCAACTTCCCATCCTGCGCCTGCCTGTCCCCGCCAATCCCACGCCAGAGCCCTTCACACCCGATGCCATCACCGGCCTCTTCTCGACGCTGGTCGCTGACCTCGATGACGCCCGCGCGCCGCTTCTGGAGATTGCGGACAGTGATGCAGTTGACCTGCCAATCACGATCACTGACCTCTGGTTTGACGTGAATATGAACGGCACCCGCGACCCGGCGGAATCCGTCACCGATATCGGTGGCTTGGCCATGACGGGCCGAACGGTCACAATCATTGACGCCCCTGTCATCCATTTCGACACCGCAGATGCCGCCTGGCTGGCCGCCTACACGCATTTTCTGACCGGCTTCGCCCAGCTTGTTCTGGCCTTCGATCCCACAGAGTCTATCGCCCGCGTCAACGAGAGCAGCGACAGGATGAACCTGCTTGCCGCCGACACCCCTTACCTCAACGCGCTTGACATGCAGTTTGGGCGCGATCTGGATCGCATGGCGATGATCTATTTCGCTTTGCAACAGCAACCCGACCCGACCCACACCCGTGCCGCACATGGCGCATTCCTGTCCATGATTGTGCAGAACCGGGTGTTCTGGGACCGCGTTGCGCAGGAAACCGACAATATCGGGGAATGGGTGCCCAACGACAACCAGCAACAGGCGCTTGGCCTGCCAGTTCCCGAAGGCACCGGCGCGCGCTGGGAGGCTGTGCTGTCCGATGCCGAGGATTTGCTTAACGGGACCAAGCTTATCCCCTATTGGCGGTTGCGCGAGGGGGCTGGGCTGAACATGAAAAAACTGTTCGAAACCCCCGTGCCTGTTGACCTTGCAGAATGGCTCCAAGGTGTCGGGCTTTTGCCCTTTGCCGAAGAGGGCGAACGCGTCAGCATCGAGAATTGGCGCGCGTTCGAGCGTATGCTGCGGGGGGATGCGATGCTGTTCGTGTTCTTTCTTAACTAAGTTTTCGGGAAACGAATCACTTACCATCGCAAGATTTCCATTTTGTGATCACAGCCGAAAATCATGTGATCACAAATGCGCGAAATCTCTGCCTTTACAACATTTTCCCCGGCATAATCCTTTATTTACGCGTTCCGTTCATGTCAGTGGTGCGCTTAGTGCCCAATTCTTTAGCAAGGGCCAACAAACAACAGCCGCGAGGACAGTGATCATATGAATATTCATGAGTATCAGGCGAAGGCTTTGCTTCGTGCCTATGGTGCGCCGGTCAGCGAAGGACGTGTGGTCCTGCGCGCGGAAGAGGCCAAGGCCGCTGCATCCGAAATGGACGGACCGGTTTGGGTCATCAAGGCGCAAATTCACGCCGGTGGTCGCGGCAAGGGCAGCTTCAAAGAGGCTGACGCTGGTGAAAAGGGCGGTGTTCGCATTGCGAAATCCGTCGCTGAGGCAGAGACCGAAGCAAAAGCGATGCTGGGCCGCACTCTGGTCACGCATCAGACAGGCCCCGCTGGCAAGCAGGTCACCCGCATCTACATCGAAGACGGCGCCGGTATCGAGACGGAACTCTACCTTGCCCTGCTTGTGGATCGCCAGACCAGCCGCATCTCTTTCGTGTGTTCAACCGAAGGCGGCATGGACATCGAAGAAGTGGCCGCAGCGACCCCTGAAAAGATCCTTAGCTTTGCGGTGGATCCGGCCACCGGCTATCAGGCATTCCACGGTCGCCGCATCGCATTCAACCTCGGCCTTACCGGCAAGCAGGTCAAACAATGCGTCACCCTGATGGGCCAGCTTTACAAGCTGTTCATCGAGAAAGACATGGAGATGCTGGAGATTAGCCCGCTGATCGTGACCAATGACGGCGATCTGAAATGCCTCGACGCCAAGATGGGCTTTGACGGCAACGCCATATATCGCCACCCAGATATCGCAGAACTGCGCGACGAATCCGAAGAGGATTCCAAAGAGCTTGAGGCATCAAAATATGACCTCAACTACATCGCGCTTGACGGTGAAATCGGCTGTATGGTCAACGGCGCGGGCCTTGCCATGGCAACGATGGATATCATCAAGCTTTACGGGGCCGAGCCTGCCAACTTCCTTGACGTTGGCGGCAGCGCGACCAAGGAAAAGGTCACAGAGGCCTTCAAGATCATCACCTCTGACCCGCAGGTCAAAGGCATCCTTGTCAACATCTTCGGCGGCATCATGCGCTGTGACGTGATCGCAGAGGGCGTTGTGGCCGCTGTGAAAGAGGTCGGCCTGAAAGTACCGCTGGTGGTCCGTCTTGAAGGCACCAATGTTGCGGAAGGCAAGGCCATCATCAACAACAGCGACGTTGATGTGATCGCGGCGGATGACCTCAGAGACGGGGCAGAAAAGATCGTGAAGGCTGTTAAGGGCTAATGCGCGGGTGGACCAAAGCAGGCGCCGTCGTCGCTGTGCTGGCGATCATGCCAGCCAGCGCGCATGCGGTGAGTGCTAAGAAAATGACTAGGTTGACCAGCGAAACGAGTGCGATTTGTGCTTCTGTTCTTTCGGGTACCTCTTTGGAAAAGGCCGCTGGACGGTTTAAGTTCGGCGGCACCTCCATCACCGAAAGCAATGCCTTCACCAAGGGCAGAGTGCGCGAGCGGCGCTATACTCTGTCCGGCTACATCGGTCGCGTCATCAGCGCGGGTTCCGGTGACTGCACAATGCACGCGTTTGATCTGAGCCGCACAAAGCCAAGCATCTATTGGAATAATTGGCGCGCTCAGATGGAGGCGGTTGGGTTCAAATTCATCGACATCAGTCAAAATGATGATGCCGGGTTTTTGGCCAAAGCCTCGATCGCAGGAAAGTCCTTTTCGGTCAAAGGTTCACGCATCTCGAACACAAAACGCATCCTTGGCGGCTTTTACGTTAGCCTCAAATGAAAATGATCAACGTCACCACGGCTGAAAGCGGGCCGTGCTGTCTTTACAGAAATAGGATCTAACAAAAAATGGCCATCCTCGTAGACGAAAATACCAAAGTCATCTGTCAGGGCTTCACCGGCTCGCAGGGGACATTCCACTCTGAACAAGCCATCGCTTATGGCACCAAGATGGTTGGCGGCGTGACGCCCGGCAAAGGCGGGATGACCCACCTTGACCTGCCCGTGTTCAACTCGGTCCATGAGGCCAAGCATGTGACAGAGGCGAACGCCACCGTGATCTATGTCCCGCCCCCCTTTGCGGCGGATAGTATCCTTGAGGCCATCGACGCCGAGATGGAGCTGATCATCTGCATCACCGAAGGCATCCCTGTGCTGGACATGATGAAGGTCAAGCGCGCGCTGGACGGATCCAAAAGCCGTCTGATCGGGCCAAACTGCCCCGGCATCATCACGCCCGACGCCTGCAAGATCGGCATTATGCCCGGTCATATCCACAAGCGCGGCTCTGTGGGTGTTGTATCGCGCTCTGGCACGCTTACCTATGAAGCTGTGAAGCAGACTTCTGACAGTGGCCTTGGTCAGTCCACGGCGGTGGGCATCGGTGGCGATCCGATCAAGGGGACAGAGCATATTGACGTGCTTGAAATGTTCCTTGCCGATCCAGAGACTCATTCGATCATCATGATCGGCGAGATCGGCGGTTCTGCCGAAGAGGATGCTGCGCAGTTCCTTGCCGATGAAAAGAAAAAGGGCCGCTGGAAACCAACCGCAGGCTTCATCGCCGGACGCACTGCCCCTCCGGGTCGTCGCATGGGCCATGCTGGTGCCATCGTCGCCGGTGGCAAAGGCGGCGCCGAGGACAAGATCGAAGCCATGAAATCCGCCGGCATCGTTGTCGCAGAATCGCCGGCCGGTCTTGGCGAGGCTGTTCTCAAGGCTATCGGATAAAGCACCAAACGCCTTTGCCCGGCGCGAAGCCGGGCAAAGGCATATGAAGCGACCCCCAAAGGGGTCACAATTTTGTAGCGACCAACTCATCAGAGTGCACATATGACCGAGCAAGCCCCGAACGACCAATTCCATGCCTCCAGCTTCATGCAGGGGCACAATGCGGAATATCTGGAACAGCTTTACGCACGCTTCGCCAATGACCCTGCGTCTGTCGACGCGGCATGGGCCAGCTTTTTCGCGCAGATGGGCGATGATGAGATTTCGGTCAAACGCGAGGCGGCAGGCCCAAGCTGGGCGCGCGCCGACTGGCCGCCTGCCCCGAATGACGAATTGACCAGCGCGCTGGACGGTCAATGGGCAGAGCCTGCAAAAGCAGTCGAAAAGATCAAGTCAAAGGCCACAGAGAAGGCCGTGTCGGTAAGTGACGATCAGGTCCGCACCGCCGTTCTGGACAGTATCCGCGCGTTGATGATCATCCGTGCCTACCGGATCCGGGGGCATCTGGTCGCCAATCTTGATCCGTTGGGCATGCGCTCGACCGTGCCCCATCCAGAGCTGGACCCAAAATCCTATGGCTTCACAGAGGCCGATATGGATCGCCAGATCTTCCTCGACAAAGTGCTGGGGCTGGAATTCGCCTCGATGCGCCAGATCATAGATATCGTCCAGCGCACCTATTGCGGCACATTCGCGCTGCAATACATGCACATCTCGAACCCCGAAGAGGCCGGTTGGCTGAAAGAGCGGATCGAAGGCTACGGCAAGGAAATCCAATTCACCCGCGAAGGTCGCCGCGCGATCCTGAACAAGCTGGTCGAGGCCGAGGGCTTTGAAAAGTTCCTGCATGTCAAATACATGGGCACCAAGCGGTTCGGCCTTGATGGCGGCGAAAGCCTTGTTCCCGCGATGGAGCAGATCATCAAGCGCGGTGGGCAGCTGGGCGTGAATGAAATCGTCATCGGCATGCCACACCGGGGCCGTCTGTCGGTGCTGGCCAATGTGATGCAAAAGCCATTCAAGGCGATCTTTAACGAATTTCAGGGCGGCAGCTTCAAACCCGAAGAGGTGGATGGCTCTGGCGATGTGAAATATCACCTTGGTGCCTCATCCGACCGCGAATTTGACGGAAATTCCGTTCACCTGTCCCTGACCGCGAACCCCAGCCATCTGGAGGCCGTGAACCCCGTGGTTCTGGGCAAGGCCCGCGCCAAGCAGGATCAGGTCAACGACGCGGATCGGATCTCTTGTCTGCCGATCCTCTTGCATGGGGACGCCGCCTTTGCCGGACAAGGCGTCGTGGCAGAGGGCTTTGGCCTGTCGGGTCTGCGCGGTCACAAGACCGGCGGCACGATCCATATCGTCGTGAACAACCAGATCGGCTTTACCACAGCGCCGCATTTCTCGCGCAGCTCGCCCTATCCGACGGATATCGCCCTGATGGTCGAGGCCCCGATTTTCCACGTCAATGGCGATGATCCAGAGGCCGTGGTCCATGCAGCCCGCGTCGCGATCGAGTTCCGCCAGAAGTTCCACAAAGATGTGGTGCTGGATATCTTCTGCTACCGCCGCTTTGGTCACAACGAAGGCGACGAGCCGATGTTCACCAACCCGGTGATGTATAACAAGATCAAAAAGCAAAAAACCACCCTGTCGCTGTACACAGAACGGCTGGTCAAGGATGGTCTGATCCCCGAAGGCGAAATCGAGGATATGAAGGCCCAGTTTCAGGCCTATCTAAACGATGAATTCGAAGCCGGAAAAGATTACAAACCCAACAAGGCCGACTGGCTGGACGGGCGCTGGTCGCATCTGGACAAGCAGGGTGAAAAGTATCAGCGCGGAAAAACCTCGATCAAACCCTCGACCATGGCTGAAATCGGCACCGCGCTGACCAGCGCGCCGAGCGGCTTTCCCCTGCACAAAACGGTAGAGCGGCTGCTTGAGGCGAAAAAGGCGATGTTTGACAGCGGCACAGGCTTTGACTGGGCCACGGCAGAGGCGCTGGCCTTTGGCTCGCTTCTGGTCGAAGGCTACCCTGTGCGTTTGTCCGGGCAGGACAGCACACGCGGCACCTTCAGCCAGCGTCATTCTGGGCTTGTCGATCAAGAAACCGAAGAGCGTTTTTACCCGCTCAACAACATCCGCGAGGGTCAGGCCCGCTATGAGGTCATCGATTCGATGCTCTCTGAATATGCGGTTCTCGGGTTCGAATATGGGTATTCGCTGGCGGAACCCAATGCACTGGTCCTCTGGGAAGCTCAGTTTGGCGATTTCGCCAATGGCGCGCAGATCATGTTCGACCAGTTCATCAGTTCTGGCGAACGCAAGTGGCTGCGTATGTCCGGTCTGGTGATGCTGCTTCCTCACGGGTTCGAGGGTCAGGGACCAGAGCATTCCAGCGCCCGTCTGGAACGCTTCTTGCAGATGTGTGCCGAAGACAACTGGATCGTTGCCAACTGCACAACGCCCGCCAACTATTTCCACATCCTGCGCCGCCAGCTGCACCGCAGCTACCGCAAACCCTTGGTGTTGATGACGCCAAAATCCTTGCTTCGACACAAACTCGCGATCTCAGAGGTAGAGGATTTCACCACAGGCAGCAGCTTTCACAGGGTGCTGTGGGATGACGCCCAAAAGGGCCATTCCGACACGCAACTGGTCGAAGATGACAAGATCAAGCGGGTGGTGATGTGTTCAGGCAAGGTTTACTATGACCTTTTGGAAAAACGCGACGCCGAAGGCATTGATGACATCTACCTGATGCGGATCGAACAATTCTATCCCTTCCCCGCGCTCAGCTTGGTCAAGGAATTGGTGCGCTTCAGCGGTGCCGATATGGTCTGGTGTCAGGAAGAGCCCAAAAACCAAGGCGCATGGTCCTTTATCGAACCCAACATCGAATGGGTTCTGACCCGGATCAAAGCCAGGAACACCCGCCCGATTTACGCCGGGCGCCCCGCCTCTGCCTCGCCCGCAACGGGCCTCGCCTCGCAACACAAAGCTCAACAAGCAGCGCTGGTAAATGCCGCGCTTGGTCTTGAAGGATAATACGACAATGACCGATATTCGAGTCCCAACCCTGGGCGAAAGCGTTTCCGAAGCCACCGTAGCAACATGGTTCAAAAAGCCCGGCGATGCTGTCGCCGTCGATGAAATGCTATGCGAGTTGGAAACCGACAAAGTGACTGTCGAGGTACCGTCCCCCGTGGCTGGAACCATGGGCGAAATCGTCGCCGCCGAAGGATCGACAGTCGGGGTTGATGCCCTGCTTGCCACAATATCCGAGGGCGCCAGCGCATCTGCCCCCGCAGCCGGCGCCAAGCCAGCCGCCGCTCCGGCCAGCGCAGAGTCTGTCAATGTCATGGTTCCGACACTGGGCGAAAGCGTGACCGAAGCAACCGTGGCAACATGGTTCAAAGCCGTCGGGGATACCGTCGCGCAGGACGAAATGCTGTGCGAGCTTGAAACCGACAAGGTCTCTGTCGAAGTGCCAGCCCCCGCAGCAGGTGTTCTGACGGAAATCCTCGCCGCCGAAGGCACAACAGTCGAGGCCAATGGCAAACTCGCCCTCCTCCCCTCTGCTACTGGCATGGCAACGCCGGGCGCACTTGCGTCAAGCGAGGACGCCCAGTCGGGCGGAGGAGCAGGCGCGGACATAGAAAACGCTCCTTCCGCCAAAAAGATGATGGCAGAGCACGGCATCAAAGCCGAAGCCATAACAGGCACCGGAAAAGACGGACGCATCATGAAGGAAGATGTGCAAGCCGCCCTCGCTAAACCAACGCCTACCGCAGCACCGGCACCAACCCCAACACCGCGCGCACCCGTCGCCGCACAGGACGCCGCACGCGAAGAGCGGGTGAAAATGACCCGCCTGCGCCAAACCATCGCTCGCCGCCTGAAAGACGCTCAGAACAACGCTGCGATGCTGACCACCTATAACGAGGTCGACATGACTGCCGTTATGGACCTGCGCACCGAATACAAAGAACTGTTTGAGAAAAAACACGGCACAAAACTGGGCTTCATGTCCTTCTTCACCAAGGCCTGCTGCCATGCGCTGAACGAAGTGCCAGAGGTCAACGCAGAGATCGACGGAACCGACGTAGTCTACAAAAACTTCGTCCATATGGGCGTCGCGGTTGGCACACCAAACGGTCTTGTCGTGCCCGTCGTGCGCGACGCGGACCAGATGAGCTTTGCCCAGATCGAGAAAAAGATCGCGGAACTCGGCCTTCGCGCCCGCGACGGAAAACTGTCCATGGCAGAAATGCAGGGCGGCACCTTCACAATCTCTAACGGCGGCGTCTACGGCTCTCTCATGTCCTCGCCGATCCTGAACCCGCCACAGTCCGGCATTCTTGGCATGCACAAGATCCAACAACGGCCCATGGTGGTAGACGGACAGATCGTCGCGCGTCCAATGATGTATCTCGCCCTGTCCTACGATCACCGCATTGTCGACGGCAAAGGTGACGTCCCC
>Ga0213861_10003841_pt1 | contig 12357 bp, 7 predicted proteins | sample PICome_4_FD_160110 | JGI IMG/M metagenome (GOLD analysis project Ga0213861, IMG submission 160110) | Coastal seawater microbial communities near Pivers Island, North Carolina, United States - PICO131 | ecosystem: Environmental > Aquatic > Marine > Coastal | place: USA: North Carolina | collected...
TATAATCGATACCATATTTTAAGCTTCCGAAAGGGAGCTTATTTCTATTAGTGAGATGTAATGTATTTCTAGTAAAAGTTTTCAAAGATATTTTATCTTTATAATAGCTATTGTCTAAGAAAGCTTCGATTGAAATATGCTCATTATTGGAAGCATTAAAATTTAATCTATTTCTTTCTAAATCAATCGCATGACTAATAGGGTATTCAATGATTTCTTTTTCATCAAATTTGCTAATATGATTTACTTCGAATTTATAATGCCATTTATCTTTTATAAATATATCTCCAATTGTTAGCGATAAAAAATCAGAGAATTCTTTATTAGTAGATGTATCTAATCCAGACTGATTATCAAAAATAAAAGTAGCATCTTCTCTAAAATATCCACTTGAAAAGTAAAGATTATGTTGGAAGACTGTAGCTTTATAATCAATTTTATAAAATAAACTAAGTGGACTAGAATCTGCATTTGCAAATTCTGAATAATTACCAAAAAAACTTTTTTTCATAGCTAAAAACTGAAAATCGGTATTTTCGGAATGTTTTTTCAATCCGATATTCAGCCTATCGAAACCATAATCACCAAATTCATATCGAAACTTACTCTTTACATAAACTGAGTCTGATGGCATATCCTCAAAATCAAAAGATGAAAATTTATTTCTAAAATTGGTTGAAGATTTATCTATAAGCAAATTATCAAATCGCTGATCTCTATCCCAAAGAATTTGATTATTACTTAGCTCAACTCCAAATTGACCTGACATATCATAATTGACGCTTTCTTGAGTGAATAATAGTGATAGTGTAAAAATATAAATTATACTAAACTTATTTATCACTTTTGGCTCATAACATTAACATGTGAGTCCATATAATTAATCGTATGTAGCAATACCGCTTCAAGTGTTTGAGGCTCAACAGGGCTTTGCCATTCTTTTCTACCTTGATAAGATAAGATTAAATGCTCCAAGCTCAATTTATCTTCATCTGGAAAACGTTTAACTTTTTTAATATAATTGTTTACGATATCTCTTGACAGGATAGCATTACCCACTAATCGCCTTTCATTTGACTTAGGATGAGAGAATCCCATATTAATTGAATACAGTTTACCAATTTGATGTAAACATGCTCCCGTTAAAAGCAAGTCTGTATCTACTTTATAATGCTTTCCTAAAATTTTAGAAATTTTTATCAATGAAACAGTTTGCTCAATTAAGCCACTTTGATAATTATATTGATATGAAATACTAGCTGGATAAACTTGAAATTTTTGTTTATGGTCTGCCAATATTTTTTTTACCAATTTTCTTAAATGTACTTTTGATATTTGATCAATTTCTTTACCTAAATGTACCCACAATTGTTTTGCGTTTTTTCTAGAACTTGGAATTAAGTCAGATGAACTGAAACCATATTTTGCATATTTTTCAATAGATGCTCTATTAATATTTTTAATTTTAATAAATATATTTTCACCATATTTATAGGTAGTGCCTTTTATAGCAACAGGATTTCCTATATCAAACTTTTTTGACAAAGATTCAACATTATCCCATAAACGAGCTCTTATCAATCCTGATTTATCTTGTAATAATAAATCAAGATAAATAGAACCGTCTTTTTTTCTTCTCATTTTTTTTTGCGTACAAAGATAGAAGCCTTGGAGCTTCATTCCAGAAACTAGATTACTAATGAGAATTGATTTCATTTAAAGATTAACTCTCGGGATGATTGCACTTAGTACCTGTGCAGGTAGCAGATAGTTGATGGACTCTCTTTGTCACTTTAAGATTAAGATCTTTAGCAATTTTGTCTTCAATTTGTGAAATACTATTATCAAAAAACTCAAATATTTCTCCACAATCTTCACATACAATATGGTCATGCTGAGGGGAAATAGTTTTCTTATTATGTTCATATAAGAATTTACCATCATCTAAAATAAGTTTTTTTAGGAGCCCGTGCTTTACAAAAACATCGATTGTTCTATATAAGGTCGCTCTTGAAACATTAATTTTTTTCTTTTTAAGAGAAGAAAGAATAGTTTCAATATCTCTATGTTTGTTAGTTGCAGAAAGTTCATCCCAAATGTCTAAGCGTTGCTTTGTAGCTCGCAAGCCTTCAGCTTTTAAGACTGATTCAACCTCAATATGAAATCTACATGGTATTAAATTTTCCATTATCCAAATTAGCTAATCTATTTTTTTTAGTCTAGCATATTTAACAATGAGCTTTTTTCTTAATCCGCCATCAAATTCAACACCGACTTTTTGATTCTCTCCTGTTCCGTTTAATACTAAAATAGTTCCAACGCCAAAAAGGTTATGTTGTACTTGATCGCCTACCTTAAAATCGTCAAACTCTGTTACAGTTCTAGATATTTGAATTGTTTTCTTACCACCAGAGCGTACAACTCTTTTAGTGTAAACTGTCTTATAAGGCTTAACCTTAATAACGTCTTCATTAATCTCACTTAAAAATTCAGATTGTATAAAAGATGATGTATTTAATGCGCCAAACTTCCTTCTATACTTTGCATTTAATAGATATACTCTTTCCATTGCTCTTGTTACTGCGACATAAAATAATCTTCTTTCTTCTTCTAGTTGATCTGAATCATCATCCATACGTATTAAAGGAAATAATCCTTGCTCAAGACCAGTAACAAATACTGTTGAAAATTCTAATCCTTTAGCTGCATGTATAGTCATAAGTGTTACAGAATTTTTTTTATCATCCCAATCATCTAGATCTGTATAAAGCGATATTTCTTGCAAGAAATCTTTGAGATTACCACTTGAGTTATCTGCAAAACGATCAATACTTAATTTGAGCTCTTGGATATTATCATAGCGATCTTGTTCTGCGGGATTATTTTTATAGTAGTTTTCAATATTGAATTCTTCCAAAAGAGCACGTAATAATTCCTTGCAGTCTAATGTGTCTAGTAAGTCATGAAACTTATTGATTGATAAATAAAAACTTTCGATGGAGTCTTGTTGCTTACCTCGAAGTTTAATATCTCTACAAAATTTTAAGCTTTCAAATAGCGAGATATTTTTTTCTAGGGCAAGATTTTTAAATATAGTAATGGATTTCTCTCCGATACCTCGAACAGGAAAATTAATAATTCTTTTTAATGCAATATCATCATTTGGATTACATACCACAGTTAAGTAAGCCAGCACATCTTTAACTTCTTTTCTATCATAAAACTTAGTACCTCCAACAATATTATATGGAAGCCCTTCTTTCATCATAGTTTGTTCTATCATTCTAGATTGTGCATTTGTTCGATATAGTACAGCAAAGTCTTTGAATGCACCTTTATTAATCTTTATTTCGGTTTTTATGGAATCACAAATTGCATTTGCTTCATCTTCATCGCTACCAGTAGAAATAAGTGAAATCTTTTCTCCTAGCCCTTTTGTAGCAACCAATTTTTTTTCTGCTCTATTAGTATTATTAGAAACTACGGACCATGCGCCATCAAGAATACGTTGAGTAGACCTATAATTCTTCTCTAATTTCACCTCGACTGCGTTTGGAAAAGTATCTTGAAAATTTGTTAAGATATTGTCAATATTTGCTCCTCTCCATCCATAAATAGACTGATCGTCATCTCCAACCACTGTGATATTTTGATGTTCTCCTCCAAGAAGACTGATAAGCTCAAATTGTGGAGAATTAGTATCTTGAAATTCATCAACTAATATATATTTCCATGCTTGCTGATATTTGTTTAATAGAGCTTTACTATGCTTAAATAACTTGATAGGCATTCCAATTAAATCATTAAAATCTACAGCATTATTAGATAATAATAATTCTGAGTATCGCTTATATACTTCTGCAATTTTTTCATCTTCGAAGGTATTAGCTTTAGATTCAACTTCTTCAACTGACATTGAAGCATTTTTAAATTTATCAAGTTGTGATCGAAGAAAATTAATATTTAGTTCTTTAAACTCTACAATATTTAATTGCTCTACTACTTCTTTTAATAATGCCTTTTGATCAGCAACATCATAAATGGTAAAATCGCTATTATACTTATCATCTAAATAACTAATATGCATTCTTAAAATTCTAGCTCCAATCGAATGAAATGTACCAACATTTACACCGTCACAATTAATGCTATCTTTAATGCGCTCCCTCATCTCTGCTGCGGCTTTATTGGTAAATGTTAAAGCGAGGATCTCATTAGGCTTATAAATCTTATCTTTAATAAGATGCCATATTTTGTAAGTTAAAACTCTAGTCTTGCCGCTACCAGCGCCTGCAAATACAAGTACAGGATGTTTAACAGTTTTGACAGCTTTTAGTTGTTGAGTATTTAGATCAGTTAAATTCATCGATTCTCTCTTTTATATTTTTTATACAGCCTCTTTGCTTCTAAATGATCTTTTTCATTCGTAGTAAATACATGCGAGCCATCCCCTTGAGCTACGAAAAATAAATAGTCTGTTTCAGCGGGATATAGTGCTGCTTTAATCGATTCAAATCCAGGATTATTAATAGGGCCTGGAGGCAATCCGTAGTTTAAATAAGTATTGTAAGGAGAAACGCGTTTTAAATCTCTAAGACTTAAGGCTTTAGGTGGACCTTTAATTAAGTATTGTATAGTTGGATCTGCTTGTAATTTCATTCTTTTCTTTAGTCGATTATGATAGACTGAAGATATAGTTACTCTTTCTTGATCAAGCAAAGCTTCCCCTTCAATAATCGACGCTAAAGTTACAACCTCATGCACCGTAAATCCTAGCTCATTTGTACGTTCCATGAATGTTTTATCAAAGTTGATCCAAAATTCATTGATCATCGTTGTTAAAATTTCACGACTGCTTGAATTTTTAAAAAAGTAATAAGTGTCTGGGAAAAGATATCCTTCTAATGAAGACGCTTTAATATTGAACTCTGAAATAAATATTGGATCTATAAATAATCTATTATAGTCATCAGATTTCTCAAGTAGATTATTTGCATTGAGAAATATTTGCGCGGAAGAGGAACCTTCTGGTATTGTTAATCTAAGCCTAATTGGACCTTCCGTGAAAATTGTATGAATGATGTCTTTAGTACTAACTTTACCTTCAACGGCAAATGTTCCAACTGGAATTTTATTTGATAAGCCGCGAAAAAAAACTCTATATTTAAAAAAAGATTTATTATTAATAATATCTTTTTCATGCAAAAGATTTGTTACTGTATTTAATGACATCCCTTTTTCAATTACAAAAATAGTTTTATTGATTTCTTTATTAGCGGTGAAGAATATGCTCGATATAACAAGACAAAATGTTAGAAACAATCCATATATTGAATCACGATTACTATTATTATTGGCTACCATGAAGAACGAGAAATTAATTCTTTTATAGGCTGAAATCAATTGTAAGGAATTATATTTTTTGGAAACTAGCTAGAAGAAATTTAACTTAGCGTAAATGACTACCAAAAATAAACAATCAATTAACTTGAAGTGGCCATATAAAACTAAAAATTATGTTTTGTTTGGAGCCGGAGTTTTCGTTATAATTGTGGGTTATTTGACAATGTATTTAGGAGAAGTTGATAGCTTTCAAAGTTTAGTCCTTTCTCCTCTGCTTTTATTAATCGGGTATTTAGTTCTTATTCCATATGCATTATTTAGTAAATAATTAAATGGGGTAGTAGTTCAGCTGGTTAGAACGCCGGCCTGTCAAGCCGGAGGTCGCGGGTTCGAGTCCCGTCTATCCCGCAAATAAATAAAAGTAAGTAAATACGCTAAAAAGGAACTTTAATAGTTCCTTTTTTTGTAAAAAATATAAAATGAAAAATATTTATCAAATTGGAGCTGGGATGGTTGGAAGTGCTATGGCTGCCGACCTTTCAAAAAATCATAATCTTTTTTTAGCAGACTATGATGTAACTATTCTAGAAAAAATTCAGTCTAAAAATCCAAATATCCAAATCTCTCAGCTAGATGTAACCGATCAAGAATCTCTTTCTGAATGGATTGCACCTGCTGACATTGTATTATTAGCTGTACCTGGTTTTTTAGGCTACAATGCACTAAAGACAATTATCAAAGCTGGAAAAGATGTGGTTGATATCTCATTTTCTCCTGAAAATGTTTTGAATCTGAACAGTCTTGCAAAAGAAAGAGGTGCAACTGTAATTGTAGATGCAGGTGTTGCTCCTGGAATTCCTAATTATCTTTTAGGCTTTTGGGATGCACAGTTAAACATAGAATCATTTGAATATTATGTTGGTGGACTTCCTAAAAATCCACAACCCCCGTTTAACTATAAGGCACCCTTCTCTCCAATAGATGTTATTGAAGAGTATATACGTCCTGCAAGAATGTTAATAGATCATGAAGTAATTACAGAGCCTGCATTATCCGATATAGAGACAATGGAATTTGAAGATGCTGGTACACTAGAAGCATTCAATACTGACGGACTACGATCACTACTTTCAACAATGAATCATATCCCTAACTTGAAAGAAAAGACTTTGCGTTTTCCAGGTCATGCTAAATTAATGTTAGATTATCGTAATCAAGGTCTTTTTGATAAATCTAATATTGATAAGACATCTAAAAAATTATTTCAAGAATGGAAGTTAGAAGAAAATGAAATAGAGTTTACTGTACTGGATATTATAATTAAAGGTGAGATGAAAATGATTACTTACCACCTATATGATGAATTTGATTTAAGCAGTCGCACTTCTTCTATGGCGCGTACCACAGGTTATACTGCGACAGCTAGTGTCAATTTAATTTTAGATAATTTATATAATAAATATGGAGTTTTTCCTCCAGAAATAGTTGGGGCAAACTCTAATTGTATGCAATTTATCTTAGAATATTTACGTCAAAGAAACGTAATAATTTCTGAAAAGACCACTTAATTCAAAGAGTTTTATGGCAATGTCATAAGAATTATTGTAGATTTGTCGATTATGTCAAAGAAACTCTTATCATTATTTTTGGTTTTATTGATTAGTTGCGGCGGCGGCGGCGGCGGCGGCGGCGATACAACCGAACCAGTTGACCCAGCTCCAGTAGCAATTTTTACAGGTTCGCCTGTATCTGGGCCAGTACCTTTACAAGTAAATTTTACATCTGGATCTAGCAATGCTACTACTCATGCATGGGATTTTGAAAATGATGGATCTCCAGATGCTGCTGGAAGCTCTGTATCTTATACATATAATACACCTGGAGTCTATTCTGTTTCATTAACTGTAACAGGTTCTGGAGGAACTGATACAAATCTTAAAACAGATTATATTACTGTAACCGCAGTAGAACCAACCTCTTTATATACAGCTGATCAGTCTTCAGGCACAAATCCTTTACGAGTAAAATTTAATAATGGCTCTGTAAATTATTCATCATCTAGTTGGGATTTTGGAGATGGAAATACTAGTACTGAAACTAGCCCAACACATACATACACTACTACTGGATCTTACGTTGTAAGCTTAACTGTAACCGGTGAAGGTGGAACTAATACAAATAGTTATCTTACTGTAGATGTCAGTGATATACCAACTCCTGCGATGATTTTAGATTCTAAATATACTACTACATCATCTGGAGCTAGTGTAGCTTTAGATTTAAAAGTTCTTGGTGTAACTGGTCTTGCTGCAGCACAAGCTACATTAAAATATGACAACAGCTTAATCACTATTGGTGATATTACAGCTGGCGATTTTTTACAAGGGAATACTGATCCATTATTAGTTATTACAAGTAATCCAGGTATTGGTAGGGTCATAATTTATACCTCTTCCCTTTCAAGCGATCAACCAAGTTCAGACGGAGACGGTGTAATTGCTACGATAAATCTAACAGTAAATGGTACTATAGATACAAGCATAGGCTTTAATGAAGATGGATCTGGTAACATCATGCTTGATGTAGATGGTGAAGATATCTCAATTAACGGATTAGAAAACGGATACTTAATAGTAGAATAATATTATGAAAAAACTAAAATATATAATTGCTTTTATTATAGTTGGACTTGTCGTATTCCAACCAACCAAACAAATGTTTGAAAATTATACTGCTGAAAAAAATCGCTTAGAACGTGAAGCGTTTATTAATTCTATAGCAGGTGAAAAAATTAACTATAAGAAAATGAAAGCTGAGACTAGAAGGGATCAAAGACCTGACTTGAGAGGTATGCGTGAATATTTGATGACTTATGATCTTAGCACTCAAGATATTCCAAAAGAAAGATTAATCGATGGTATGTCTGTTGCAGAAAATAGAATTAATGGCTCTAGATACTCTAATAGGTTAACAGAAGTTAACTGGGAAGAAAGAGGACCTAATAATATCGGTGGAAGAACTCGTGCCATATTAATTGATCCATCCAACTCAAATAAGCTATGGGGAGCTGGTGTGTCTGGCGGTCTATGGTACAATAATGATATCACTTCTGATACAGAAGACTGGAATCTTGTAGATGCCACTTGGGGAAGTCTTGCTGTGTCATCTATTACATATGATCCAAATAATACTAATATAATGTATGTTGGTACTGGAGAAAGAATGGGTAACTATTCTTCGGATGGTTCAAATTGGTATAGCCCAGGAGTAAGTAAAGGATTAGGAATATGGAAAACAACAGACGGTGGCGCAACATGGGCACAGTTGCCAGATTGTATTTATTTTTCTTTTGTTAATGATATTGTTGTAAGAAATGAAAATGGTACAAGTGTTATTTATGCTGGTGTTGGAGGAAATGAATTTGAAGGTTCATATGTTGGAAGAGAATTTACGGGCGTATGGAAATCAGCCGATGGTGGAGTAAATTGGACTAGAGCTTTTGATGGTGCTGATGCGCAAGAGACTACAGGATATAAAGAATTTAGTAGTTTAGATATAGATAGTAATAATAGAATTTGGGCTGGAACCCGAATGAATGCTTACTGGGCTGGCGGTGGAGAAATTTTTTATTCTGATGATGGTGCTACATGGACAGAAGCTAGTTGGAAAAGCTCTATTGGTGGAACTCCTAACAGAGTAATTATTTCAGCTGCCGCATCTGATCCAAACTATATTTATGCATTAATTTCAAATAATGTTGACAATAAAGCAAATTGGATTGCTAAGAGCACTGATAACGGAACTACCTGGACAGAATTAACTGTACCTACAGATGCCAATGGAAACCCTTTAGGTGATGCCAATGGTCAAGCAGGATATAGTATGAGTTTTGCGGTAGATCCCACTGACCCTAACGTTTTGTATGCTGGAGAAATAGACGTATTTAAGTCTTCAGATGGTGGTTCATCATGGACCCAGATTACTAATTCAGGGGGATCAATTACCTATATGCATGTTGATCAACATAGCTATGAATTTATAGACGGAAATAAAGTTATTTATTCAAACGATGGTGGAATATATTATACCAGTAATGGCGGTGTACAAATATCAGACAGGAATGAAGGCTTTAATGTTAGTCAATTTTACAGTGTAGCATTACATCCAGATACAAGTAGTAAATATGTTATTGGTGGTACACAAGATAATGGATCATGGAAAGTTGACGGAACTACTTTATCGAATGGTACAGCTATAGGTGGAGGAGACGGAGGTTTTTCTCATATAGACCAACAAGATCCAAATTATCAATTCATTGGTAGCAATTACAATACTATTTATAGATCTACGAACGGTGGTCAAAGTTTTAGTTTATATTCTAGATATCAAGTTGGTGGTGCTGATACAGGAACGTTAATAAACCCTACAGGTATTGATGATGGCACAAAAACTATTTATGCTAATGTAGACAATACTTCAATTCTTCGATTAACTAACTATTTGCAGCTTGCTACGACATCTCTAATGAGTATTAATTTAGGTTCACAAGCTTCTTTTTTCAAAGCATCCCCTTATACGGATGACGTAATGTATATTGGTACAACAGGTGGAAGAATATTTAAGGTTACTGACGCATCTACCACTAGTTTTACTGCTACAGATATTACAGGTTCTAATATGGCTGGCTACATATCATCTATTGATATAGGAGCATCTGACAACCAAATATTAGCTACTATATCTAATTATGGTGCTACATCAGTTTTTGAAACATATGGTGGTGGTGGCTCTAATGCATGGAATAGTATTGAAGGAGATTTACCAGATATTCCAGTTAGAGGAGGGCTTTATAATAAGGATAATTATAATCAAGTTATTGTTGCAACAGACTTAGGAACGTGGACCTCTGATGATGTGTCTGTATCCTCACCTTCATGGAATCCATCAAATGATGGACTAGCAAATGTAAGAGTAGACATGTTAGCTAAAAGATCAGATGGATCTATGGCTGCTGGAACTCATGGAAGAGGTATGTTTTTCTCAACAGGATTTACATCAACTGCCCCACTAAATGCAGCATTTACTCCAGACAAAACTTCAGGTGTTTTCCCGTTAACTATTTCATTTAATGACAGATCAACTGGCTCACCTTCAACTTGGTCATGGGACTTCGGAGATGGTACAACTAGCACTGATCAATCACCGTCACATACTTATACAGCTGCAGGAAAATATAATGTTTCTTTAAGCATTTCAGATGGAACAAATTCTGACAGTACTACAAAAAATGAGATTGTCTGGGCAACAGCTGAACAAGACATTCTATGGGAAGAAGGTTTTGAGACAAATCCTTATTTCTGGGCAGATGGTAGACGTGATGTACATGCATTTGGTACCATAAACAGTAATGGCGATGCAGATGAATTCAGTTGGTGGTATTATACTGCAGGATATGGTGCTGCAGATGGTAGTCATTGGATGGCTGGTTTAGGAATGGCGGGAGCTGGTACTGCTGATGATTGGTTGATCAGTCCAACGCTTTGGCTAAGACCGGGAACTGACAATATTTTAAGTTTCTATTCTAACATGAATGGAGGGTCAGAAGATTATGACTTACTATTATCTCCTTCTGGAGGTAATGCAATTTCAGACTTTACAGTAGTTCTTGCTGATATCGATGGAGAAAGTACAGCAAGTTGGGTTCAGCAAACTTATGATTTAACAGCTTATGCAGGAACAAATGTCAGAATTGCAATGCATGTTAAAACAGCTAGTCAACAATATTCTTTTTGGGACAATTTTCAGTTAACAGCTGGACAATTAGACGTAGCTGGTGCACCACTTGCACCTCAAGGAGTTAGTGCTGAAGCAGAATTAGTTTATGATTCAGCCAATGACTCTTGGGATCCTAGTGATGATGGTGTTGCTATTTTCTGGAACAGAAATGGTGAAACAGATCTTGCTTCATATAATGTTTATGGTAGTTTGACAGATAATTTTACGCCAGGAAGTGGAAACCTACTAGGACAAGGAACATTTGGTAATATTAATTCTGAACATTTTGAACCGTCTTCATCTACTACTCCATGGCCAGACACAACATTTTATTTTAGACAGACATTTGGCGTAGATTCATTGCTTCATGACGGATTAACTCAAGGACAACAATGGTACTACAAAGTAGGAGCTGTCGACAACGATGGAAATGAAACTATTTCTGATCAAGTAAGCTATTTATTAGACAGTGAAGGTCCTACAGCTGGAACGTTTACTATTAATAGCATTGTAGATGGTTCATATTTACGCTCTACATCTGAAGTCACAGTTACAGCTGCTGACTGGTCTGATAATACGGGTATCAATTATTATGTACTTGGTATCGGGTCAAGTGGAGATAATACAACTGCTGATGTCGTTGCATATCAGAATGTTGGTACATCCACACTTGAATTAACTGGATTATCACTTGATGATTATACAACCTATTATATAAAGCTTTATGCTGTAGATGGCTCAGGAAATCAATCAACTCTTGTAATCAACGACTTTATGACTTACAATAATTTATTAGGAGACTATGACGCAGATTGGGATGTAGATGTAGAAGACTTAAATGCCTTTGTAAATGCATGGCCGAGTGCTGGTGTAGATTCAACAGTGGATATTGGTCCTGCTACAGGAACAAGTCCTTATTTAGCTCCAAGTTTTGATAGTTTAAATGATATTAATGATGTAAGTGTATTTACTAGAAATTGGTTATGGACTAAAGCTCAAGGTAAAACTTCAGAGCCTGCAAGTCCTCAAAAACTAAATCCAATAGACTTCCCTGCAGAATTATTTGGTAATCAAATAAAGATTACTCTTCCAGATAATATTACAGCTGGACGATTTGAAATTGTTAATGAAGGTAATACCTATCAATTCTCTGTAGCAAAGAATAATCAAAGTATGATTATACTAGAGAATAACGACAGTCTAGAAGAAAGTTATGAGTTTGAGTTTGGAAGATTATCC
>Ga0213861_10003843_pt1 | contig 12356 bp, 8 predicted proteins | sample PICome_4_FD_160110 | JGI IMG/M metagenome (GOLD analysis project Ga0213861, IMG submission 160110) | Coastal seawater microbial communities near Pivers Island, North Carolina, United States - PICO131 | ecosystem: Environmental > Aquatic > Marine > Coastal | place: USA: North Carolina | collected...
ATACTCCACCATAGCTAATATGAGTTCCTGCTTTAACATCTCTTATCTCTACAACGGGTGCAGTAAATGTCATTACTGGCTTAATAGATATATTTTGAGGAACTTCATCTGATGGAAATCCTCCATATAGTAGCATGCCTGTACGAATTAGATTAAATCGTGATTCTGGTAAGTTTAAAATTGCTCCACTGTTACTACAGTGAACTAATACGGGATTAATATCTAATTCTTCTGCAATTGTTAATACTGCATTAAACTTATCTAATTGAGATTTTGCATACGTTAAATCTCCTTCATCTGCAGTTGCAAAATGAGAATATAATCCCTCAATTTCTATGTGATCAATATCTCGTGCTTGTCTGAAAAAATCTTCTGCATGATTGTGATCTACACCCAATCTTGTCATCCCAGTATCTATTTTTAAGTGGACCTTAAGTGTATGTTCTTGCACATTATGTTGTTTTAATATTTCTAAATCATCAAAAGAAGAGATGTTTAAAGTAAGTTTATGTTTTATGGCGCTATCTATACCATGAGGATTTAGCTTTGAATAAAGTAAAATGTCTGATTTGACTCCAGCTTCTCTTAATTCTATACCTTCTTCAATTGTAAAAACCGCTAAGTATCTAACTCCTTCTTTTTCTAAAGCTTTTGATACTTCGACAGAACCATGACCATAAGCATTAGCTTTTACTGTAGCCATAATAGGAATATTGCCGACTTCATTACTTAAAAGATGATAATTTTTCACTAATTGCGTTAAATCAATATGTACTTTTGGTCCAATATAATGCATTAATGCGCCTCATACCAAGATGGACCAAAGCCACAATCAATTTCAATTGGGACATCTAACTCAATTGCATTTTTCATATTTTTTAATACCATTTCTGATATATAATCTACTTCATCTTTATGAACCTCTAAAAGCAATTCATCATGAACTTGTAAAATCAATTTTGATTTTAAATTATTGTCTTTCAAATCTTTATATATTTTAATCATTGCAATCTTAATCATTTCAGCTGCCGTTCCTTGAATAGGCATATTAATAGCCATTCGCTCTGCAGCGTCTCTTCTAATCTTATTTTGACTATCTGAATCCCAGACAGCTCTCTTTCTTCCTAAAAGTGTTTGTACAGACTTCTCTGACTTAATGAGTAGTTTAGATTTTGCGATATAATCCTCTATGCCTTTATATTTATTAAAGTAAGCATCTTTTATTTTCTTAGCTTCTCCAAATGGAACATCTAGCTCCTGACTTAGTCGAAATGGACCTGCGCCATACATAATTCCAAAATTTACTATTTTGGCAGTACGTCGCATCTCAGGCAATACATCTTCATCCTTATCTATACTAAAAATATTCTTTGCTGTAAATGTATGAATATCTTCTCCGTTGTTTAAAGCTTGAATGAGTGCTTCATCTTGACTCAAATGTGCCATAACTCGCAATTCAACTTGGGAATAGTCTGCAGAAAAAATTTGGTAATCTGATGATTGAGCTCTAATAGCTTTCCTCACATCTTTTCCATCTTCTGTCCTTATAGGAATATTCTGAAAATTTGGACTACTTGAAGAAAGTCTACCAGTAGCCGTCATAGTTTGATTAAATGAAGAGTGTACTCGATTAGATATTGAATTAATGTTAGTGGGTATTGGGTCAAGATACGTATTTTTTAATTTAAATAATTTTCTATACTCCAAAACTAATTTTGGAAGCTCATGCTTATGTTTAAGTTCTGATAAAACAGCCTCTGCTGTAGATCGTTTTTTAATCATGGGTAATTCTAATTTATCAAACAGTATCTGAGCAAGTTGTTGAGAAGAATTCACATTAAAATCTTGGTCCGCTAATTTTGTAATTTCATTATGAAGGGCATCAATTTTTATACCAATTTCATCGGAACGTATTGCAAGGTAGTCTTTATCAACGAAAATTCCATTAAACTGCATATCGATTAAAACGGGTAGCAAATCAATTTCAATTGCCATGAAATAATTATATAATTTTTGAGTTTTTAATTCTTTGAGAAAAATTTCAGTTAATTCTATAACGACATCGGCGTCTTCAGCGGCATAAAAGGATATATCTTCTAAGGTAACTTGGTCCATTGTTATCTGATTTTTACCTGATCCAATTAAATCTTTTATAGGAACCATCTTATAGTTTAAATGAGATATAGAAAGATTATCTAACTTATATGACCTAGCATTTGGGCTAATCAAGTGTGCAGCAATCATAGTATCAAAAGCAATCCCATCTAGATTGATACCATATCGCTTCATTATTAGTGCATCATATTTAATATTTTGACCTGTCTTAGGGATATCTGGGTTCTCCAATATAGGTTTTAGGATGTCAATAGCGGTCTGAAGGTCATCATCGCCAAATAAATTATCTTTCTTATCTTTGAAGCGTATTGGAACATATACTCCTGTATCTTTTTTCATAGAAAAACTAAATCCTACAATTTCTGCAACCATAGGATTAATTGATGTAGTTTCAAGATCAACAGATAGCCATTCGTTTTCTTTTACTGAGCTAACAAAGGATGTCAATTGATCTATGGTTATAAGATTACTATAACTTTTTTCTCGTTTTACCGACTCAATATTTATTGATTCATTTGAACCAATTTTTTTGAGCAATCCTGAGAATTCTAATTCTTTAAAAATATCTTCCAGTTTACTAGAATCCATTTCTTTTTTCTCAAAATCATTGATAGTAGCATCAATTTTTACATCTGTTAGAATGGTTACTAATTGCTTACTTAGCAAAGCATTGTCTTTACTATTTAATAGTTTTTCTCTCATTTTTTCATTGCTAATATTATCGATCTCTTCATAAATATTTTCAATAGATCCAAAGTCTTGTATTAACTTTTTTGCTGTTTTGGGGCCTACTCCTTGAACGCCAGGAACATTATCTGAACTATCTCCCATCAAACCTAATAAATCAATGATGTGCTCAGGACCAACTCCCCACTTTTCTAACACTTTTTTCTTATCAAAAATTTCTTTTGCGCGCTTTCTTGCTTGAGGAGCATATAGGAATGTTTTATCATTAATTAGTTGCATAAAATCTTTGTCACCACTTACAATATTGCACTGGAGATTTTCTTTATCACACATTTTTGCAACCGTTCCAATAATATCATCCGCCTCTACTCCACCCACTCTTAACATTGGGATATTCATTGCCTCCAGAAGTTCCCATAAATATGGAAGTTGTGTTTGTATTTCATCAGGCATTTCAGATCGATTTGCCTTATAGTCTGTGTAAAGTTCATGTCTAAAGTTTTTACCTTTAGAATCAAAAGCTGCGACAAGATAATCTGGCTTTTCATCTTCAATTAATTGAAATACTTGATTGGCAAATCCAAAAACAGCACTAGTCGGTGTACCAGCAGTATTTGTTAGTGGATTTCTGATCAGAGCATAGTGCGCTCTGTATAAAGTGGCATAGCCATCAATAATGAATAATCTTTTTTGTTGTTTAGAACTCATAATTTAGCGGGTATTATAACCCGCTAAATTATGAAAATAAGACGTTAGAAACTATATGTTAATGACATTCCAATTTCTCTTGGAGGTCCAAAAGATTTGTATAGCTTCTCTTCAAATGGAGGTTCTAAAGCAAAAATGAATCCTCTATCTGCGTAACTTTCATCTAGGATATTCTTTGCGTAGAATCCTAAGTCAAATTGATTGATTGAATGAGTGTAATATGCATTCAATAAGTGATATGGCTCTGATTCAAATTCATCATGCGCAGAATCAAATACAAAACTATCTTTTCCTGAAATTTCAACCATCAAGGAATTGTTTACAGTGAAATCATAGTTAAATGATAAGCTGTAATTCCAGTTTGGTGAATGTGCTTTTTTACCGTGCGCATGTCCTGCATGATCATCCTCATCTCCGTGATCGTCATGACCGTCATCTCCGTGATCATCATGATCATCATCTCCGTGGTCCTCATCATGGTCATCATCGCCGTGATCTTCATCATGGTCATCATCGCCATGTTCATCGCCATGTTCATCGCCATGTTCATCATGACCACCCAACTCAACTTCAGAACTCAATAATCCTAAAGTAGCGTTAATAGTAAATTTATCAGTTATTCTAAACTCACCCATTGTTTCAGAACCATATTCATAGCCTGAATCAGCATTCTTCTTAAAGAAAGCAAATGCATTAGGATTCATTGGATCTAACTGTTCACTTGTTTCATAAATATGACCATCATGCTCTAAGTAAAACAAAGAAGTAGATAACTTCATATTATCTGTATACCATCTTACTCCAGTAGTAACATCATGATAAATTTCTGCATCATATGTTTTTTCATCTCCCTCTAAATAAGGATTCTGATTTATACCTGCAGGATGATATCCTCTAGCATAATAAGTAAACCAATGAAGATTTTGAGCTGGATGTAATTCATATGAAACTTTAAATGAATTATCGAAATCGCCATCAATTTCAAAGCTTGCGCTTCTATTATTGAAATCGTCATATAACATATCTCTCTTTTCTGATCTAAATCCAAAAGATAGTGTTGAATTGTTATCAAAATTAACTGCTAATTCACCATAAACAGACTTTGAAGTGATATCATAGCCAGAAGCTAAATCTGTTGCAGAACCTCCAAAAATATATCCTGCGCCATCAGTTTTTTCTTCATAGCTTGAATGATACATTCCAATCACATAGTCAAATCTATTGTCATTGGCAGAATTTGATCTCAATCTAAAATCAACAGTTCTTGTATCGATATCTCTATCAAAAGAATCAAAGAAGTCGTAAGTCCTTGCATCAAATTCAACATGTTCCTCGTCATGATGATCGTCATCATGATCATCTCCATGGTCATCATCATGATCGTCATCTCCGTGATCATCTCCGTGATCATCATCACCATCATGGTCATCATGATCTTCATAATCCAACCAGAAGTCATAATTTCCCCAATCAGAATCATAGCTGTGTAATGTTTCATTATTAGACATACCAATATTTAAGTCAATGAAACCTTCACCTACATCATAGGTGTAGTCTGCTATAAAAATCTGCGATTTTTGACTGTCTTTTCCTGGATTATCTGAATAAGTAATATTATCAGTATTATTGTCTGGAGCCCAATTATCATATCCATTATCAAAATCAGAAGAGATAATTGTATATTTTTGAGTAAGATTATTTTCATCTTTTAGAAGCTTTGCTCTAAATGAGGTTTCATCTCTATTTGCAGATGCATAATCTATGCCTGAAGCAATATTATCTTTATATCCATCTGATACATTAGAATGACCAACTAATCTTAATTTCCAACCATTATCAAGAGGTAGATTATAAACAAGTCCATTTGTGTAGGTATTGTATGAACCAAACTGGCTCAAAACATATCCTTCTTTTTTGTCTGTTGGATCTTGGGTTTTAAAATTAATCAAACCAGAAGATGCTGATGCACCAAATAAACTAGTTTGGACACCCATTAGTACTTCTACTTGCTGCATATCAAAAAGAGGTGTAATCATACCTAATTCTGATAAGTCCATTCCATCCAGGACTAATCCAACATAAGTACTTGGAGGTCCTTGGTCAGCATATCGACTTACGTTGCCCTCTCCTCTTATTTGGAAATATCTTGGTCTAGATGTTCCACCTGCATAGTTCAAATTTGGAACTTGTTGAATCAAGTCTGAAAAGTGTTGTCCTTTTCTAACTTCAAGCTCATCATTGAAAATCATTGCTGAACTAGCCAAATCACCTTCATTGACCTTACGAAGTGATGAGTAAACTTTTACTTCATCAAAAGATAAAGCCTCTTTGACAAGCTTAAACATCATGGACTGATTTAATAGTCCATCAGCAGTTGCATTTTTGTATCCAATAACAGATACTTCAACTGTTCCATTACTGCTAACACTTAGGACAAATTTTCCATTGTCATCTGTACTGGTTCCAGCAATGCTTGTTCCACTATCATCAAGAACAGATACATTTGCATCCTTTAGAGGAAGACCTGTTTTTTTATCAACGACTAACCCAGTAATTGTTGACTGAGCAAAAGTCATGCCGATAAATAGTAATGTTAATATAGTATTTTTCATTTTTTTCTCCTTAAAATGAATTTAATAAATTTGATACCCTTTCGAGGTATCGATCAATTGAATATTTTACTTAGTAATTTAAGCTTGAGGTGGAGACTTGTTCGAAATACTATAGATATTATTAAATAAATACGATTTGTTCTCAAATAAAGTCGAATTAAAAGAGAAGCTATTTATAGCAATGGAAGCATTGTCTACAATAAGACTATTAACACTTAGATTACATATATCACATTCATATGTGTCGGTGTTTACAGATTTAGTAGAATGTTCACGTAAATCATGACCCAATGAGTTTAAATCATGACTATGCACATGAATATTCATGAAGAATATTCCAATTGTTAATATATATGAAATGTATTTATTCAGCATTTTTTATATTGTCCTTCCGCTAGCATTATCTAGGTCAAGTTATAGGGTATTTTCTCAGCAATTGCACCCCTCTTAAAAAATTTGTAAGTTGGAATCTATGAAACAAGAAATTACAATAAAAGCATTTTTTCTCAGTATAATCTTATCTATCGTTCTCTCGTCTGCTATGGCTTATTTGGGACTATATGCTGGAATGACAATTTCTGCTTCTATTCCTGCTGCAATTATGTCAATGGGAATCTTAAAATTATTTCGTGAGTCAAATATTCTTGAAAATAACATTGTACAAACCGCTGCATCAGCTGGAGAATCACTAGCAGCTGGGGTAATTTTTACGATTCCTGCCTTATTATTAATTGGCTATTGGGATACAATTGATTACTGGGAAGTCACAAAAATTGCAATGGCTGGTGGAGTTCTAGGCGCACTCTTCACTGTACCATTGAGACGTGCATTAATTTTAAAAGCAAATTTACGTTTTCCCGAAGGGGTTGCAACGGCCGCAGTATTAAAAACTGGGCATGAATCAGATGCTAAAAAATCGAGTGAAAGCTTAAAATTAATTGGTTTTTCAGCTCTTATTGGCGGTATTGTTAAGCTTGGAGAATTGGCATTTGGAATTTGGTCTAGTGCTGTAGGTGGAGCAATAGCTATTAGAGGCGCTATTTTTGGAATGGGAGCAAGTCTTTCTCCTTCTCTTATTAGTGTAGGGTATATCGTTGGTCGAAATATTGGAATACTAGCATTTTCTGGTGGATTAATTTCATGGGCAGTAGCGATACCTATTTATTCTTATTTATATGGCTTTGAAGGAGAATCATTGTTTGAGGGAGCAAATATTATTTGGAATGCAAAAATACGTTATTTAGGTGTTGGTGCAATGGTAGTTGGTGGAATCTGGTCTGTTATCCAATTAGCAAAACCTCTTGTTGAAAGTATACAATTGAGCTTAAAAACATTAGGAGAAAGTGGCGATGATATTCCACTGGAAGAAAGAGATTTACCTGTTAACTATGTCTTTATGGCTATTTTGTTAATGCTAATTCCAATATCATTTACATACTTTGATATTATTTCATCTTGGACTTCAGCAATAACACTATCTATTATTATGTGTGTATTTGGATTTTTATTTTCTGCTGTTGCAGCTTATATGGCAGGAGTAGTTGGATCTTCAAATAACCCTATATCTGGTGTAACAATTGCTACAATACTTTTTAGCTCATTGCTAATTATTACTTTCTTTGATATTGATTCTTCTAAAGGAGCTGCTGCTGCTATTTTAATTGGCGCTGTAGTATGTTGCGCTGCTGCAATTGGTGGTGATAACTTACAAGATCTTAAAACCGGTAATATTGTTGGAGCTACACCATGGAAACAACAAGTAATGCAGTTAGTTGGTGTTGTTAGTTCAGCTCTAACATTAGGAATTGTCTTAACGCTTCTACATGAAGCTTATGGTATAGGAAGCTCAGACTTACCTGCACCTCAAGCAGTATTGATGACTAGTGTAGCAAATGGTGTATTCTCCGGTAATCTAGAATGGGGCATGATTTATGCTGGAGCAGTATTGGGTGTATTAATCATTATGCTCGATCAGTATCAACTAAAAAGGGGCGCAGAATTTAGAGTTCCTATACTAGCAGTAGCGATTGGTATTTATCTTCCTATTGAATTAACTCTTCCAATTTTTGTTGGTGGAATGCTTAATCATTTTGCTGGAAAAACTGCTTCTGAAACAGGAAAAAATAATGGCTTATTGCTAGCTTCAGGTTTAATTACAGGAGAAGCATTGATGGCTATATTTATTGCGATACCATTATTCTATGATAAAAATTTCTGGCCTGAGTATGCCTTACCAGCTCCTTATAATGACATCGTAGCATTAGCTCTAATATCAGCTATTATTGTTGGATTATATCGAGTAGCAAAAAAATAAACTATTAGTGTCCAGATATAATAAAATCAATATCCTTCTTTTTTAGCTTCTCAGCATGCTTTTTAATAGAGTTATACGATTTAATATTACCGCTTCTGACGTAATAAATCATTTTTCCTCTATTCATGACCTGACTTACTTGAATATCTCTTAAGCCATCTTCCACTAAAGATTCTTTCAAAATTTCTGCGCTGTCCTTTTTGCTATAAGCACCGAACTGTATAAACCATACTTTATTTTTATTTGTGATAGTTTTTGATTTTTTTGAAGATACTGATCTATTCAACTTTTTTTGATAGATCCTTAAAGAGTCTATTTGACCAGCAGCTGTTAGAGATTTAAAAAATAAATCCCTTGTATCCTCCGTTACTAAATATCCCGGTGCATCGAGATTAAACTCTCTAAATAAAGCTGAAGCAGAGATATATGAACCTATAGCATAATTGAGTTCCGCTTTCTTCAATACTGATAACCAGTAATAATCGGACTTGCTATTTGATTGAATAATTTTGTCATAAATTTCAGAAGCTTTATCTGCATCGATAGTATTGATAGCTTCCTGATACAGAACTGCTGAATCCGTTGTTTGACTAAATAATATGTTTATAAAACAAACTAATATAAAAATCTTTTTAGTTAATATTTTCATTCTCAATTATATCATTACAAAAGCTTGATAAAGCTTTTCTTATATCAAAACTATCTGAATCTATTTTCATGCGGTTTAATCGTATTACATATGACTTATTAGAGCTTTTTGAGTGGTAGTCAAATCTTGGCATAAATTTTTCGATCAATTCTGAAGCTTCATCTTTTTCATTTTTCTCAAGATAAATATCTATTAATCGATTAAAGGCATAACTATTGAAATCTTGATCTAAAATTTTTATATATAAACTCTCTACATCATCAAATCTTTTCTCATCAAATAAAATATGTTCAATTTTTTTAAAAGCTGTAACACTTCCGCTTGGGTTAGCTTTAGAGAATTGAATAAGATACTCCATTGCTAAATCTGTATTATCGATATGGTGCGAGGATAGCTCTAAATAAGACTCACTATACACATAATCTCCTTTGATACTTTTATTTAAATAGTACAGATAATTTTTTTCATTGTTTTTATCTTTATAGTCCATAGCAACAAAGTAATTTAGCTTCGATTCATCTCTCTTTTTTATCTCAGGGTAGTACTTTATTAGTTTTTTTTCATATTCAAGAGCGTCATTCCATGACCTATTATCAGTGGCAATGTTTTTTAACATTCCTAAGGACCATTTATTTTTTGCATCTATTTCTAACATCTTCTTAAACTCATCTTCTGCTCTAACAGTATTTCCAAGGTCTAAGTAATCTAAACCTAAGGCTTGATGAATCTGAATTTTTAGATCATTCGATAACTTTGGTCTAACAATAATAGTTTGATGAATCTTAGTAGCCTGATCAATATCTCTATCTCTTAGAAGATTTCCTAAAAGTAGATATGCCTCTGTATTGTTTGAGTCTTTAGCTATAATACCTTTTAAGATTTTATATGCTTTCTTATGATTATTATCAATAATTGCCTTTAAGGCCTGATTATATACTTCAATATCACTTGGTTGTTGTGATGGTCTTCTATTAATGAAGTAGAAAGCAAGGACTGCAATAAAAATGAGAAGGAAATAAATAGTATTCAGGATACTTACTCCTTTTCAGTGAAACTAAACTCTTCGCCAACAGCTACATTTCGTAGGCTATCAAGCTCTTCTGAAATTTCTTTATTAGTCTTGACAAGATTTGATATTTCTGATCGATAAGAAAATACAGATTTCAATGAAATTACATATCCAACCACAACACCAATCATTATAAATACTATATAAAATATAAATCCAGGTAATGTTATATCATTTTTGAAAAAATATATTGTAATAGGATTCATATTCAAGTGAAATAACCAATATGTTCCTCCCAATGCACCCAATAAAAACAATACTCTTAATACTCTAAACATTATGCTCCTGTTATTTCTTTTCCACGTAAAATTACTCCACTAGCCTCTGTAATCTCTACTGGAATAATATCCTTAATTTTACTATGATTTTTTTCTACAATCACCCATTCATTTGAATCCGTTCTTCCAGCCCAATGGTCTGCAGATTTCTTACTTTCTTTTTCTATTAAAACTTGTTCAAAGTTTCCAACTTTTTGCAAGTTCAATTCAAGGGTATGCTTTCGTTGCAATATGAGCATCTCATCCAATCTATCTTTCTTAACTTGTTCTGAAATTTGATTTGAAAATTGCTCTGCTCTTGTATAAGGCCTAGAAGAATATTTAAAAGTGAAAGCAGTATTAAATTTAATTTTTTCCATCAAGTCTAACGTCTCTCTAAACTGTTCATCAGTTTCTCCTGGAAATCCTACTATAATATCTGTGGATAGACCGCAATTAGGCATGATTTCTCTTATTTTTTCAGCCATATAATAAAAATGTTCTCTAGTATATGTTCGATTCATGCGCTTTAGCAACTCATTTGATCCTGACTGCATCGGGAAATGAACATAGTTGCAAATATTATTTCTTGATGCCATAACCTCTAGTAGCTCCACATTAATGTCCTGTGGATGAGGAGATGTATATCTAATTCTTTTAACACCTGGGATATCGGATACTGCTAATAATAAATCTGCAAAAGACTGTTTTTCATGCTTATAAGAATTTACGTTTTGCCCTAAAAGTGTTATTTCAACAAAACCTTGATCAACTGCCTTTTTTACTTCTGTTACAACGCTCTCAACGCTCCTACTTCTTTCTCTTCCCCTAGTAAAAGGTACAATACAAAAAGAGCAAAATTTATCGCACCCTCTCATAATAGAAACCCATGCATTAAATGTGTCTCCTCTACTTGGAAACATATCTTCATAGACTTCATATCTTGAAAGCTTAGTATCAACAATACTCTTCTTTTCGGTAAGATGTCTATTCATAAGTTTTGGAATATTTCTGTATGAATCAGGACCTAGAATAATATCAACATATGGCTTATTCTTTAATAGGTCATCCTTTAAATTTTGAGCCATACATCCAAGCACTCCAATAATCAAGTGTGGCTTTGAACGCTTTATCTTATGGAGATTTCCTAGACGCGAATGAACTTTCACCTCTGCATTTTCTCTAATTGCACAAGTATTGAGAAAGATTGCATCAGCATCATGTAAATCTTGTGTTTTTTCTAACCCTAAGTTTAACAATATCCCTTCTACAAGTTCAGAATCGGCTGTATTCATTTGACAGCCATATGTCTCAAGGACAAATTTTTTAATGGGCAATGGTTGCATTTATTTGATATTTCCTGTGAAGAAATGTTTTATTGGATCTACGGTCTTTTTATTTTTATGAACTTCATAGTGTAAATGAAATCCAGCAGCTCTCCCACTATTTCCAGACTTACCAATGACATCGCCACGCTTAACTTTCTGACCTTTTTTAACCTTAATCTTATATAAGTGAGCATAAACTGTTTCATAGCCATATCCATGATCAATTTTTATATATCTTCCCCATCCAGAATCATATTGAGCCTTTTTTACAACTCCATCTCCAGTAGCTAGTACATCCGTATTAAGATTTACTGCAAAATCTAGACCAGAGTGCATTCTTCTTTTTCCGTCGATAGGATCTGTTCTATAGCCATATTTTGATCCAACATACCCTTTAACGGGTGAAATGGATGGAATATGCGAATACATTTTTTCATTAGATTTAATTTTATTAAAGATAGTACTATAACTATCTTTTTCAACATTCACAGCATAGGATAGTGAATCAATTTTATCTTTTAATTGAAATAAAATACTTGAAGGATCTTTATCTTCAATAGTTATTTCTTCTACAGAACCTCCAGTACCTTGAATCTTAATATCCTCACTTAGAGGTG
>Ga0213861_10003849_pt1 | contig 12345 bp, 10 predicted proteins | sample PICome_4_FD_160110 | JGI IMG/M metagenome (GOLD analysis project Ga0213861, IMG submission 160110) | Coastal seawater microbial communities near Pivers Island, North Carolina, United States - PICO131 | ecosystem: Environmental > Aquatic > Marine > Coastal | place: USA: North Carolina...
TTGTTGCATCTTTGCTACTTTTTCTCGGTCGTTATCTACACACACCACCCGATGCCCCACCTCAGCAAAACAAACGCCCGAGGCTAAGCCTACGTATCCGGTTCCGATGATGGTGATGTTCATGGTTGTTGGAGTTTGTTTTTAAATACTAGTAAAATAAATTTTATGTTTCCTATTAAGTAGCGTTTCCACATGCGTCTTGGCTCTTGAGCAAACCTGTAAAACCATTCTAATCCTATATTTTGCATCCACAAGGGGGCGCGTTTTACATGTCCTGCAACCACATCAAAACTTCCTCCAACACCCATTATCAAATTGACCTTTTTAAGAAGTTTTTTATTTTGATATAGGAAGTTTTCTTTTATTGGAGAGCTGATCGCTACAAACAAAATATTCGCACCACTATTGGATATTTGCCTTGCAATTTCCTGCTCTTCTTCTTTTTTAAAATATCCATTTCGGTACCCCGCGATAATATTTGGAGAGTATTGGTCGGTATATTTGTCTATAACAGATTTAACCACCTCTTCCTTTGCTCCAAAAAAGAAAATTTTGTAATTTTTTTGATGAGCTAACTCTATAATCTTTATCATTAAGTCTATTCCAGCAACCCTTTCTCTGAGCGGTTTCCCTAAGAATCTAGAAGCCCAGACAACTGCCTGACCGTCAGCATTAATCAAATCACATTCGTTTACGCTTTGTCTAAGACGATGATCTTTTTGCATGTCAACTATCTTTCCTGCGTTTACAACAACATGGTGGATTTGTTTTGATCTTGATATTCCTTTATCAACAAAAATAAGTGTTTCGTGCATTGTTAGGTTATCAATATAAGTCTTTAGAATGCTTATTCTTTTCATTTTGTGGGGATTTAACATAATAACTTAAAGCATAAAACATCCAAGATTGTGCCCATCTAATATACGGAATTCGAAATAGAGTCCATTTTTTCTTTTGATAATAAAAATACCCCTTAGAAGACTGCATATTATTAATAGTCCAACTTAAAACTTTATCTGCAAGAATTATATTCTCTTGAAGTAAATTCATTTTTGAAAGAGTTACAATTAACTGAGCCGGTGCATGAATATCAATTGGAAATGTTTTATTGTTGTAATATTTTGAAATTCCTATATCTGTAAAAAATTCGGTTAAATAATACCTCAACCCGTTATCAAGGTTTTTTTGAAATGATTTGTCACCCGAAATTTTTTGATAGAAACAAATGCATTCCAAGTTATAGCCCGTATGGAAGTTGTCAATCCATTGATGAAAAGGTAATGTGCCGTAGGCCCAAGATCCATCAGTTTTTTGTTTTGAGCATGCATAACTTACAATTTTTCTGGCTTCGATTAAAAGAGTCTCTTCTTTTGTGCGCTGGTAAATTAAAACTAAGGTTTTAGCTCCAAGAAGACCTGCATTAAAAACCTGTGTATTGTCTAAAGGAGAGTATGAAAGTGTGTAATTTTCTCCCTGTTCATCATATGTTTTGTTTAAATCATTTAAAATGAAGTTTGATGCGCTTGTTGCGGTCTTTATCAATTGTTCGTTTCTTGAGATGTCATAGGCTTGAAGTAATGCTTCAACAATAAAAGAAGTAGCGACTACTGTAGGTGTAAATTTTGGCTGATAGAATGCTCTGGCTTGCCAATCAAAATTATAACCCCAGCAGGCTCCAGAATACCCCTTGGTTTGGAGGCTAATAATCTTATTTGCCAGAAATGTAATTGTATTAAAATAATTTTGATTATTATCTTGTTTGTAAAGATTACAATACCCTATTAAAAACAAGCCCAATCCTTTAGGATTATACGCTTTTTTAATCCCAAATAATGGTCTAAGGTTTATTGGGTTTCGTTTAAATAATTGTATCCACGCAAGCCTAAAAAGCCTTGATTTTCCTAATGGTGTTTTTTGAATAACCCAACTGTTAAGCCCATCATAAGGGTCCCAGCCTTTAAAGTTTTCCTTTTCGCAATATCCCTTTAACCTATCAAACGAGTCATTAAATTTCATCCAATATGTTTTGTGGTAAGCCTGTATTTAAACTATCAATAATTTTAAAAGTAGTTTTTGTCGTTAAGTATATTGATTCAAAGCTTATTGGTGTTTCTTTTGCTTCTTTTAGTGATGTTAGGAATGCATATACCTCTTGCTTATGACCTTTACCTGCTAATTTCAATTTTGTTAATTTATTTCCTTTGTGGAATTCTCCATATCTAAAATCGTGTATTCGCCCCGTTTGCCCTCCAGATGAGACTTCGATCAGTTCCTTTGGTAATGACTTATCTCCGTTTGCCAAATAAATCAAATTACCGATTGAGCCATCATCAAATTTAACTGTGATTGCAATATTGTCATCAGATTTCAACTTTACATTTGTTGTGTCTATACAATCCGCATATACTTTTACTGGAATCGCATCTGTAAAATACTGCATCAAATCAATAAAGTGACACATTTCACCAATGATACGGCCTCCACCCAAATGTTCATTTTGTGTCCAATGTTCTTTTGGAATAAACCCTGCATTGACTCTAATATTTATAACTTTTGGTTCTCCTGTGTTTTCAAATTCTTTTTTAATGGCAAGAGAAACGGGGGCAAAACGTCTATTAAAACCAACCATTAATTGAGTTTGGGCCCTTTCGTATGACTTTTTAACCTCTTCTAATTCATCGTAATTCATTGCTAGAGGTTTTTCGACAAATACGTTTTTGCCTGCTTCTAATGATTGAATTACATAATCCGCATGAGAGTTGTGTGGAGTGGCAATAAAAACGGTATTGATATCATCGTTTGAAAAAATATCATTTGCCGCCGTTGACGAGCTGTTGAATGAAAACTTTTGAGCTACATTTTTTGAAGTAATTCCTTTTGATGTTAGAACCGTATCTAAAGAGGCTCCAAACGATTTCACATTTGGTATTAAATAACTTTGGGCAAAACTTCCAGCACCAATAACACCAACATTTAATTGTTTAATCGGATTGGTAGCAACTGCAAATTTTGTTTTTTTCTTGTCCTTATTTTCTCCATATTTTAACAATATTCCAATATGGGGTTCTTGAATCTTACCAAGAACAATATCGTATGCTTTTTCAGCTTCTACAATATTAAACTCATGCGTAGTTAATGCCTTTAGATTGAGACTTCCTTGCGAAATCAAACCCAAAAATGCTTCCATATTTCGCTGTTCGGTCCAACGCACATAGGCATACGGATAATCGAGTCCATCCTCTTCATAAGAAACATCATAACGTCCTGGTCCATAAGAGCATGACATTTTCAATTCTAATTCTTTTCTATAAAAATCAGGGTCTCTAGGAATATCCATTTTCACTGCTCCTACAACTATTACTTGTCCTTTTTTACGTGTAATAATTGCGGATAGCTCAATAGGGTCATTACTTGGTGCGGCCGCTGTTATAATTACTTTATCAAACCCATGACCATTTGTGAAGTTTTCAATGGCTGTTAATAAATTTTTGTCCCTTCTTAAAAGGGCGCCTTCCGCTCCACTTTCTTTTGCCAGCTCTATTAAGTTGGGTGATAAGTCAATTCCAAATACTTTACATCCGTTTGCTTTTAATAATTGAGTCGTAATTTGTCCTAATAACCCTAAACCAATCACGCATATGTTTTCTCCTAAGGTTGGATTTGCTTGACGCACGCCTTGTAATGCAATAGCTCCTAAGGTTGTAAAACTCGCTTCTTCAAAAGAAACATTATCGGGAATTTTAACAACCAAATTTTGGGGAACCCCAACAATTTCAGAATGTGAAGCATAATCTTGTCCTGCACAAGCTACTCTATCTCCTACTTTATATATTCCATTAGTATCCATGGAAGCCATCACAACTCCAGATGTGCTATATCCAAGGGCTTTTAAGGAGTCTAACTTTGTCTTTACTTTATCTATCGTTGCTATTAAGCCTTCTTTTTTAATGTTTTGTAATACTTGAGCCACTAGATCTGGGCGTTGTTTAGCTTTTCCAAGTAAGCTTGCTTTCCCTACCTTTACCGTTCCTCTTTCCGTTCCAGCACTGATTAATGAGAATTTGTTTTCAACCAAAACCATCCCTTTTGATATAGATGGCATGGGCACATCATCTACAAATAACTTTCCAGTTTTGAAGTTTTGTATTACTTGTTTCATTTTCTGTTTTAATTATTAATCTTGCAAAAATACTCAATTTAACATAAATGCTAGCTAAGTAAGCCCATCTTCATATTTACAAAGAGGGCTCGATTTCGAAAAAAAACAGTCCTTCTATTTTTGTGTATTAAAACCCCTGCCTTAAAAAATCTAAGAATTAATAGTTGTTTTATAAATTTCGATTAGCTGAAAGTGATAGTCGAGATTTTCCCTTTTTTGAAGGATGTTTTTCAAGGGGGTATTTTCTATATATTCAATTTTAGAAGAAAGATCTTCAATGTCATTATTTTTAAAAACTAGGGTGCCTTTGGGGCGCTCACAAACATCGCTTGCTACAGCTGGAACCCCTAAATCTAGAGCCTCTTGAATTGAAACCCCGTAACCATCAGAAAAATTTGGTCGTAGTAAAAATTCGCAATTATTTAAATAACTTACCAAACTTTGATTGTAGATTATTGTTATGTTGTTACTTATTTGATATTTATGGATTAGTTTTTGTAAATACTTGTCGTCGGAGTCTGATTTGCTGCCAACCATAAAAAGCATTTTATACTTTTGTTTATTTCGGTTTAAATAATCAAATGCAAGCGGAACATTGTATATTTCATTGGCTAATTGTTCATTAAACTTCCATACGCTAAATAGAATTAGTTTTTTGGAGTGTTTAATTTTTATTTCTTCAACTGAACATGGAGGAACATATGCTGGTAGAAACACAGACTTTATTCCTTGTTTGTTTAAATGATTATTTAGATTATGAGAGACTGAAATCAGTTTTAATCTTTTTGTTTTTTTTATAAAAAACAATACAACCGCTCTTTTTAGTTTTGGATATGAAAGTAGTCTTTCGGAGTGAATTGTAACTATAATTTTCTCCTTCCTGAGAATGGAAAAGATGAAATAATAAATGAAATGAAATGTAAAAAATTGATGAAAATGGAATGCGCTGTGTCTTTTAATGAAAAGCATTTTTAAATACCAAAACACTTTCTTTTTGGTTGCAATTACTCTCTCATTTTCTTGAAAACCGTGATTAAAAATTGTATAATCAATATTTTCTTTTTTGAGAAAAGACTCCATTCTTGCTATATGAACAGATATTCCACCTAAAGGTGGTGGATATGGTCCAAAAATTCCTATTGTCTTATTCATTATGTTTTTTAGTCGACAAAAGAAAGCAAAAGAAAAAAGAAAAGAATACAATGCCCTGAGCTAAGAATAATGTTTCTGTTAAACCTGTTATTGAAATAATTAGAAAAAAGGAAAGTAAAACAGTGTCCTTTCTTTTAATTCCACGATACAACAAAGCTCCTAAAGCTAACAAATATACAAACAATAGAGTTGCGCCTCCAATTAATAGCAACTCAAGATAAGTGTTATGGGCATTATATTTTTTTTCTAAGAATAACAAATGCCCTTTTTCTTTATACTTTTGATATAAGATTTTATCTGGTGATCCTGTACCATAACCAAGCAACGGCCTTTCTTTAATTAATTCAAGAGCATCTTCCCATAAAAGTAGTCTCCCTTGCTCTTCGGGTGTCTTGTTTTTTATTAATTCTTTATTATTAAACTTGTAATCTTTTTGGTATCCAAAGGAAAACTGTATCCTTTCTTTTACGATTGGAATATTCCAAGAAATAATTAAAAGACTAATTATTGAAGTTAAATAAATTAAGCCCTGTTTGATTTTTACCTTTTTGGGTTTTAATTTTAAATTTTTATAGGAATAGATTAATAATATTAACAATAAAATAATGTAACCAATTCTACTGCCAAAAAATACAATTGATAGACCTTGAATGATCAAAAGAGAAATAACCACCCATTTTTTTTTAAATAAGTTTTTGCCGTTATCTAATATATAGCTAATGGACAAAAGAACATACATTGAAACATAAGTGGGGTGGTGTTTGAAAATTTCTAAAAAATCATATCTATAGAAAAAATACCAATTAAATGGCCCTCCTTGATTAGAAAATATTACTTGCCTGTAAATAGCGTTTAAAAGACATATTAGAAAAAATACTGTTAATGCATAAACATATGTTTTAATTACAATATCAGATTCCTTTTTAGAAAAAGGTTTTGTAGTTAAAAATATGAGAGGAAGAAGTAAATAAGAAAGGTGGCGTACAATATCATTTTGTGCTTGCTTTAGATCTGTAGAGTAGGATATCCCCATTAATAAAATTAAAAACAAAGCCACTAAAAAATGTAATTTGTTAATTTTATACAGCCTTCTGAAGTTCAGCTCTGTAAAATTTAATTGCCAAGAAATTAAAAATAAAATAACCCCGATGGAGGTAGTCGCTATAGAAAATATATACCCAATTGCCGCAATAGAAGCGCCAAGAACCAATACGTTTCTTTTATTATAAATCCAATACATTATATTTTTTATATAATTCTATAATTTCAGAGAACGAATATTGTCCATTAACATTTTTTAATATATTTCTTAACTGAGTGTTATCGAACCTTCTTTTAATTTTTTTTGCAGGAATACCATAAGCAATACAATAGGGTGGGATATATTTGTTTACTACTGCTTCACAAGAAACCACAGCTCCCTCACTAATAAATGCGTTTGTCAAAATAGTAGTATTTGCACCAATCCAAACACCATCTTCTACAGTAATGCTTTTCATTTGGACTTCCTTTTCAGGAGCAAATCGAATGTGGTTCTGGTCATATTTCACATCATGATCTCCTCCAAAAATTTTGCAAAATGGCCCAAACATTACATGATTTCCTATACTAACAGGTATGGGTTTATTTGTCACAAAGTATCCGTAAGGTCCTGAAAAAAAATTATCGCCAAATGAAAAATATTTTGGATTTCTTAATTCTGTTCTATATCCAATTTTAAAGTTTTTTCCATATTTGTTGAGCTTTAATTTTAAAAGTGGTCTGTTTACAAAAACGTTCATTAATTTATAAATTATTCTTTCTTTATAGGGGGTTATGGTTTCTATTAATTAAAAGGATAAAAATGAAATGAACACCAACGATCCCACTTTCAAAAAAATGCCCGGCAGTCGCTATAATAATAAACAAAGTTAAGCCAAAAAATATCTTAAAATCTCTATTAAAAGGAAAAAGCATAAATAATCTGTAATAGATATACAGGTAAATACTAAATCCAATAATTCCAAAAAATAAAAATAAATCTATAAACCCCATTTCTATGTAGTGTGTAATTACGTCTTGCCCCCCAAAAAATAGGTTTGGAACAGACCAATGTTCTAATAAAAGGGGTTTTAGTTTTAATTTAAAAAAAAGATCCCTTCCACTAAGGAGTGCATATAGCAAACCGCCCCGATTATATCCATAAATAAACACATCATAGGAATTTATTAATATTTTATTTACGAAAGAGTAAAATAAAAGATATCCGAAAGTTAGTAAGGATGCCCCATAGGTTAATAATTTTTTTAAGGAAACTCGTTTAACAAGATGAAAAACAAACAATAAAACGATAAATAGATACACTGCTTTAGTGGCAACTATGAGTGATGGTATTAGTATTATCCAAAAAAAGTTCTCTTTAATTTTAAGATAAAACCGTCTGTAATAGACTGTGGCAATGGCAAAAATAAAAATAAAAGAGGCTTCGTTTTGCGCTAATATTAATCCGTCATAACCAAACCTAAATGTGCTAGGATAGGTTTGTAAGAATTTATTCCCTGTAAAGAAACCGATTAAGATTAAAGCGCTATTAATTGTTAATACTCCTTTATAGGCCTTAAATAGTGGCATAGGATATCTATCGTATGCAATTATATCAATAGCGAGTAAGTAAAGAATCAGCGGGAAAAAATACTTAAATAAAGTACTCACATTTTCCATAAAATTTAGTTCAGCGAAACTTAATCCTAAAAAAAACTGTCCTATTAAGAAGCAAACTGAAAGCAAAAAAATCGCTACTAAAAAATACGCTTTTGATTTTTTTAGGGTTATCAAGGTGTATCCCAAAATTAACATTTCAAAGAACCCTTTTAATATCGCACTATATGGAGTGTAACCTTCACCGCTTAGCCTGGATAATTTAGATGTTCCATCTGAAATATAAAATAATAAAAAGAAAACTACGAGTAACCCTAAGGCTATCTCATAAAGTAATTTGCTATTTAAAATGTGTTTTTTCATCCTAAATTTTAAAAAAAATACTTTTTAATTCTTTTAACCCAAACCAAGAGTAAACCCCTACTTTTTTATACACAAAATAACTCCCAATTAGAGTCCATAAACCCAGTCCTAAAAAATTTGCAAAAGCAAGTCCCTCTGCCTCCCATATTTTTACAAAAATCAAGGAGCATATTACCTTGAAAATTAATGTAAAAATAAGTGTGTTTTGAAAAATCTTTTGGAAGTTTGTCATTTGTAGTAACAGGCTTACTGGCCCAAAAATGCTGTTTATAAATTGTCCTCCTGCCAACAATAATAATATGATCCATCCGGATTTGAATTCACTTCCAAAAAGGCCTAAAAGTTGCTCGTTAAGCAATACAATTCCTAAAAAAGGAACTACCAACATGGGAAATATCATTACATAATTCTGACTTAATAGCATCTGAAGTTTTTTTGGTGCTCCTTCAAAATAAATTTCAGAAATTCTCGGAGCCAAAAAGGCATTAAATGCTGTAAACCCAAAAGATATTAAGGTTGATAATTTTAATGCAACACTGTAAACTCCGGCGGTTTTTTGATCTAAAAATATATCAATTAATATAAAGTCAATCCACGCCATGGTAATAATAATAATAGACGTAATAAAAAACTCCTTGGATGTTTTTAAAATTGAAATTATTGAGTAGTCCTTTTCAGTGACCAAAAGTTCTGTTTTAGGCAAACTATTAATGCTCTTAACGAGAACAAAAAAAGAAATTATACTATTAATTATTAAACTAGCAAGGTAAACCAAAAGAACACTTTCAAGGAGACCATTAAAAATTAGCAATACGAATAAAACAAGAGCAGTAAAATGTTTTGAGAATTGAATAAAGAAACTATACCATTCTGCCATTTTCATTCCTCTAAAAACCGCACTATTTATATCTATAAAAACATTAAGAATCACTCCACAACCAACCATTATTACTATAGTTTTGTCCAAATACCAATAGAGTGAAACTCCTATAATAATTAGAATTACTAGAACTGGAAAAATATAGTTATGAAGTATCTTGTTATATAGTTTTTTTATCTCTAAATAATTCTTTTGATTCATTAAAATAGAAATCTGTTTTACTAAAAAAAAATCCAATCCTAAATAAAAAATAGTACTAAGTATTACAACATAAGTCATAAAGAGAGCAAAAACACCATTTCCTTCCGCTCCAAACTTTTTAGCAATTAAAAAAGACAACACATAGCTTGAAAGTGCTCCAAAAACCTTGATCCCAGTTGAAGCTAGCCCTTTCCTTAAAATATTGTCTTTACCTTTAAAAATATTTTTCAAATACTCGTTCTCTTTATCTTATTTTACTAAAGTAGTCTTTCTATTTATTGTTTTAGGTGTGTTAAATCGCAAATATCAAATAGTGTAAATAAAGTCAAAAACTATTCTTTAAATGCCCCACAAAAATCTAAAACAACTTTGTTTTCAGCTGGTTGTAATGTTTTAAATTCTTTATGAGCTACCAAAAAAACTATAATATCTGCTTTTTGAACAGCCTCTTTGTAATTTGTTAACTTAAATACGTTGTGCTCTGTAATATTAGGTTCAACAATATAATACTCTTCGTTATTAGCATTTTGCAATACTTTTTGAGCAATATATTTTGCTGGAGATTCTCTAAGATCGTCAATGTTGGGTTTAAAGGCGAGACCCATTAAAGCAATAGTTGGCTTGCGGCCGTGCTTTAATTGAAACTCTAATTTAGCTGTCTTAACTTTCTCAGCACACCAAAACGATTTGTAGTTGTTAACTTCTCTGGCCGTCCCAATAATCTTAGACTCCATAGGGTAATCAGATACAATAAAGTAAGGATCTACTGCTATGCAATGACCTCCAACTCCACAACCAGGTTGCAGAATATTTACCCTCGGATGCTTGTTTGCTAATTCAATAAGCTCCCAAACATTGATGTCTGCCTTGTCACATATCAACGACAACTCGTTCGCAAAGGCTATTTGAACGTCTCTAGATGAGTTTTCAACTAATTTACACATCTCCGCAGTGCGCGCGTTAGTTTTGTGTAAACCTCCCTTTATAAACTGTCTGTAAAATAGAGCCGCCTTCTCAGTCGATTTTTGGTCAACCCCTCCAACTACGCGGTCGTTATGAACCAGTTCATACATTACATTACCTGGCAATACGCGCTCTGGGCAGTAAGCGATATTTAATGTTCCCTTTAATTCTGGTCTTTCGGAAAATATTAAATGCATCATCTTTTCGGTAGTCCCAACAGGTGAAGTCGATTCAATAATATATAAATCATCTTTTTTTAACAAAGGTAATACCGCTCGTGTGGCGGCTTCTACAAATGAAATGTCTGGCTCATTTTTATCCTTAAATGGTGTGGGTACCACAATTAAATAAGTATTGGCTTCAACGGGTGTTGTACCAGCTTTTAGATATCCTTCTTTAACTGCGCTAGCGACTGCTGTGTCTAACTCTGGCTCTACAATATGTATTTGTCCTTTATTAATGGTCTCTACCACCTTAGAGTTGATATCAACTCCATAGACCTGTACCTTATTGGATGCAATCAGTGCTGCTGTTGGTAGCCCGATATATCCAAGTCCTATCATGACGACTTCTGGTTTATTCATTCGTTCTATATTAACTTTTAAACTCGTTTTTATGAGTTGTTTTTTTACCCTCTAATTTCGCAATAAAATCTACAATACGCTCACAAGCTTTACCGTCTCCATAGGGATTATGTAATTTACTCATTTTCTCAAAACGTTCTGAATTTTGTAATAAATCAAGGGTTTCTTTTATAATTATCTCTTTATCCGTTCCAACCAGTACTACTGTTCCTGCTTCAACAGCTTCTGGGCGTTCTGTAGTATCGCGCATAACAAGCACCGGTTTACCTAAGCTTGGCGCCTCTTCTTGGACACCGCCACTATCGGTTATTATGATTTTACAACGATTCATCATCCAAATAAAATCTTGATAAGCCATTGGCTCTATCAATAAAACGTTTTCAATATGAGCCAAAAGTCTATTTACAGGTTCCTGAACTTTGGGGTTTAAATGGACTGGGTAAACAATAAGGCGATCTTTGTTGTTTAATGCAATTGCTTTTAATGCTTCACATATTCTTATAAAACCGTCACCATGGTTTTCTCTTCTATGACCAGTGACTAAAATAACTTCTTTATTGCCAAGTGTTTTTGATATCTTTTTAATATGGGCACTTGGTTCATGAATAACGCGTTCTAAACTGTGTTGTAAGGCGTCAATTACCGTATTTCCTGTTACAAGAACCGTATCTTCTTTAATGTTTTCCTTAAGTAAGTTTTGTTTCGAGGTCATGGTAGGTGCAAAATGGTAATCACAAACACGCCCAGTAATTTGTCTATTAATTTCCTCGGGGAAAGGAGATAATTTATTATGGGTTCTTAACCCCGCCTCAACGTGGCATACTTTGGCACCACTGTAAAACGAAGCAATGCTACCTGCCATAGTTGTAGTTGTATCTCCATGAACAAAAACATAATCGGGTTGAAATGTTTCTAAAACAGGCATCATCTCCGTAATTATATTGGCCGTTAGGGTGTACAGATTTTGATTAGGCCTCATTAGGTCCAAATCATAGTCAGCAGTAATCTCAAAAAAATCTAAAACCTGGTCTAGCATTTCTCTATGTTGAGCTGTTACACATATTTTAGTGTCAAAAAAATCTGGATGTTTTAAAAATTCTTTTACTAAAGGGGCCATTTTTATGGCTTCAGGTCGTGTTCCAAATACGATTAAGATTTTCTTTTTCATGAACTAATTTGTCAAAACAGAATATGTAGGTCTTTTAATGACTGATTCATGATTATTCGTTTGTAAAACATCTTTTCTAACAGCCAATTTTTTTGTTATCACTATCTTCTCCGCCAACCCCAGCCAGGTCATAACCTCACCGTCCGAAAAATGAGAAATTCCTTTTAATATACAACTGTTTTTTATTCCTGTTAGTATGTGATTGGCTAAGTTTTTGGCGTCAGTTGGACTCCCTATT
>Ga0213861_10003854_pt1 | contig 12334 bp, 7 predicted proteins | sample PICome_4_FD_160110 | JGI IMG/M metagenome (GOLD analysis project Ga0213861, IMG submission 160110) | Coastal seawater microbial communities near Pivers Island, North Carolina, United States - PICO131 | ecosystem: Environmental > Aquatic > Marine > Coastal | place: USA: North Carolina | collected...
TGCCTGTGTGCGGCCCCGAAATCGAGAACCAATGCCCTGTGGCAATCGACATTCTCCTGGGTTGCCAGGCGCTCAAATTCTTTGAGCAGGCGGGTTTTTCCTATTCCGGCCTCCCCGCGCACATAGACGAATTGGCCAATTCCGGACCCCAGACATTCGGACAGGACAAACCGGAATTGCGCTATTTCCTTGGAGCGGCCAATGATCGGCGTCAGCTGGGCGGTATTTTGCGGCAGCTCTTGCTGCTCGGCCAGCAGATAGGCGGACACCGGTCTATCAAAGCCTTTCAGGCTAAAGGTCAGTTCCTCTCCGATCTGGACATCGAGGGGCAGAGATGATCGCACGTTTTCAGAAACAATTGTCTGTCCGGCACCGGCCCGGTCGGTCAGACGCGCCGCGAGATTGACAGAGTCGCCAATGACGGTGAATTTCTCGTCAGACCCCACGCGGTCAGCCACGACCCTTCCGCTGGCCAGCCCGATATGAACCTGCACGCTCCGCCCGACATTTGCGCTGATTTCCGGCATGGCGGCCTGGATGGCAAGGGCGGCATTCATCGCTCTTTGGGCCTCATTTCCATAGGCCACCGGGACGCCAAATACCGCCATGACGCTGTCGCCGATATGTTTGTCCACCACACCACCGTGCTGGCGCACGATATCATCGGCAACTTCGAAAAAGGCCTGCAGCAGTGAATGCGTCTCTTCTGCGCCGATTTCGGCAGATAGATTTGTAAATCCTGACAGATCGGAAAAGAGAATGGTCACCTGCCTGCTTTGTCCCTTTGCAGCAGTAGCGATGTCCAGTTTTTCCTCAGCATCGCCAGTGGCCGCAGGGGGGGCGGCATTCAGTGCCGCGATGGCCTTTGCCAATTTCTTGCGAGGGCCCATGGGCAGACCCAGCTCGCGCATGTCTTCTTCGGTAAGTTCACGAACAGTTGCGAGGTCAATTTCCTGTTCCTCGAACAAGGGTAGCAGTTTCTCCAGATCGACTGCCGCCAGCCATGTCGCAATATCTTTCATCACTCTGTTTCCCGACCAATCGGCACCAGCCTAGCACTTCGTTTCACCAGTGTCAGAAGCTAATCCTATCATTCCGCAGAGGCGGGGCGATAGACAATGTGCAGCGCAGCCCGGTTAGGCGCAAAAGGGGTCAGATCGCGTTGCGGCAGGATACCTGTGAAAGCCGTCTGTGAAAATCAGACGGGCCATTGGATGGCTCAGGAAAAACCACATCCCAAAACACCCATGTTTCAGCGGCCGGCAGGCCCATATATCAGCGCCCCATCAATCCCGGCAGCCAGGTACCCAAAGCAGGCAGCCAGACCACCAATCCAAGGACGAAGAATTTGATCAGCAGGAATGGCGTCACGGCAGCATAGATATCGCGCATCCGAATTTCAGGCGGTGCGACACCGCGCATCACGAACAGCAACAGCCCGAAGGGTGGTGTCAGCAGTCCGATCTCCATTGTGAGCAGATAGACCACGCCCAGGATCAGTTCATTGATCTGCATTGCCTGCGCCAACGGCACGAAAACCGGGACGGTGACCATCAGCATGGACACCTGGTCAATGAAACACCCAAGAAACAACAGTATTGCGATCATGCCCAAAAGAACCATCAGGGGGGTAGGATCAAAACTGTTGATCGCATTGATCAGCCCATTGGTCGCACCAGAAAACGAAAGAACCTGCGCAAAGGTTTGACTGGCAGCGATGATGAACAAGATCATGACGGACAGTTTGAGCGTTTCCATCAATGCGCGACCGAGCTTGGCCCAACTCAGCGAGCGGTAAGCCGCGCCAATGGCAACGGCCGTCAGACTGCCCAAGGCGGCACTTTCCGTGGGGGTCGCGATGCCCAGCAGCAAGGACCCGATAACCACAAGGAAAAGCACCGACAGCGGCAAAACGTAGATCACAAAGGGTGTCCAGCGTTCCTTAAGGCTCATCTGCTCCAACACCTCGGGGGGCGCGACCGAAGGGTCCAGGATGCTGCGGCCCACGACGTAGACGACAAACAAAATCGCCAGCAGCAGCGCAGGGATCACGCCGGCAATCAGCAGACCAGCGATGGAAATCCCCGCCAATGAACCAACCAAAACAGCAAGTGCAGAAGGCGGGATCAACATTGCAATCGCGCCGGATGCCATGATCGGCCCCATCGCCATGGATGGATGATACCCCCGTTTCAACATGCCTGGCAGCAGCGTACTGCCCAGCATCGCGGTATTTGCAACCGTTGACCCGGACAATGCGGCAAAAATCGTGCCTCCGAAAATGGTAACCACAGACATGCGCCCCGGGATGCGCGTGACAACTCGTTCAATGGCATCTATCGCGCGATGCGCAACACCGGTCTGAAAGAGGATTTCCCCCATCAGTATGAATAAGGGAATAGGCGCAAGTTGGAAGTTCGCAACCGATTGCGCCGAATTTCGCGCAAGCTGAAGGATGCCGCGTTCCCCGCCCAGCACATGATAGGCACCGACTGTGGTGACCGTGATGAATGCGAAAGCAACAGGCATGCCCATCAGCAAAAGCACGGCCAATCCACCCAGCATCAGAACCAGAATGAGTGCCCAATCCATTTCTCTACAACCCGCCCGCCACTTGGCCCGGCGCATCTGGTCGAAACGTTTTGCGCAAGAAAACAATCATACACAGGGTCAGTGAGATCGGCACAAATGCCAACATCCACCATTCCGGGATAACAAAGGATGTGCGGATCGTCGATCCGCGCGCTGCGGATGCAATGGCCGCTTGCATGCCATACCAACCCAAAACTGCAGCAGTGCTCGCCCCCAAAAGACTGGTAACGCGGCCCAATGCGACTTGCCCTCTTGTCGGCAGAGACGACGTAAGGAGGTCAACTTTTACATGTCCCCCCATCGCCAGGACCCAAGGTGCGCCCATGAAGGTGGCAATCATCAACGCGTATTGGATCGCGTCGAGAGCGCCGTAGATTATCGGCAGCCCCAGGTTGCGCAGTGCAACATTGATCGCAATGACCACCGAGATCGCACCCAGGATGCCCGCCGACAGAGCGGCAAGCATCCAGAGCACCTTATCGAAAATCTGACCCACCATTTCCTTACTTGGTCAGACAGGCTCTGAGTTCTTTGGCAAGCGGCGCATCCACAGCCTCCACCGCAGCCCAGCCCGCATCACGTGCGGTGTTCAGCCATTTTTCGGCATCGGCCCCTTCGAATGTGATCGTCTCAATGCCGGCATCTGCCTGTTTCGCATATTCCACCAAATTGATTTCGGCATTATTGGCGTTCAGCGACTCCATCCATGCGGCACCTTCCTCAAGCTTGGCGCGTTGCGCATCCGAAAGGCCGTTCCAGACATCCAAATTGACCAGCAGGTTCACATCAACGTTGTAAAAGCTTGGATCAACGCGATATTTCGTCTGCTCATCCCAACCAAGGTCAAGAACCCCTTGAGACGGCCAGCCGTAGCCGTCAATCGCCCCGCGCTCCAACGCGCTATACACCTCGCCGGGTGCGGTCCTGACCAGGTTGGCCCCCAGAGCAGAAAACATTGCCTGATAGACCGGCGTTGTTCGAATTGTCAGGCCGGTCAGGTCGGGGCCGTCAATCGGCTTGGTCAGATACAGATGAAAGCCCATTCCGTCGCCCGCATGGGCCAGATATTTCACATTCATCTGCTCTTGGTGGATGCGGTCAATGACGTCATAGCAGCCATTCGCGCGTTGTTCCTGAACCGTGTTCTCAGCAAGGTGTATCGCATCACCGGTCGGAACAAGATTGGGGTAAAATGCAGACGTGTTGTTTGCGATGTCCACGACACCCGATTGCACAGCATTGCCAAGCTCGAAAGGCGGCACCGCTTCGGGGCCACCGACGATCTGGATCTGCACCAAACCCTTACCGTTTTCATTGACCCACTCCACGAAGGAGTTGAATTCCCGGCTGAATGTCGTGCCCAGATTGAAGGCAGAGACGCCGCGAAGCGTTACTTCCTCGGCCATGACGCTTGAGCCGATTGAGGCACCAGCCAGAACGGCAGCGCTTAGCAATGTATTGATCTTCATCATTTTTCTCCCTTTATGCAGGATACCCTATGGTCATAAATCTGATCTGTTTTTATATGTATCTGCATATAAACCGTAGCCGCACATGTTGGCCTAGTCAATTTGGCATTCGTAAAACGACGCAGAATTGGCTCTAGAAGATCACCTGATAGACGCTCTTAGCCTTGGTTATGGGCGTGCTGCGTGCCTGCAACAGCCAAGCGCCCCGATGCGGGTGATTTCGGTTTGCGCGCGGGGGCAGGGGGCGCGGCCCTTAAGGAATGCTTGCTATGCCCGCGTTTGGGCGGATGGTTTTTCGGCCTGGCCGGGCCGAAAATGCTGTGCATCCCGAGATAATTGCTGATCAATCTCTTCGGATTTCGCCAGCATCCTCTCTTGCTTTTCAGGGTCAGTGGAAAACCCCGCGATCAGCCGCATGGCCTTGCTTTGCATCATGCGCACACCCTGTTGCGTGGCCAGTTGCAGGCAGTCTTCCAGAGTTGCGATGGCAGCGCTGGTGTTACCGCGCTTGTGTTCGACCTGGGCTTTGACAAGCAGCACATCGGTCAACAGAAACCGGTCGCCAAACCGCTGGCTGGCACCCAGCCCCTCCAGGGCTGCAGTCTCGGCCAGTTCCAGATCGCCAAAGGCCAGGGCGGCATTGCCCAGCACGCCGTTCCACGTGCACAGATGCAGCGACGCACCGGTGGCTTTCCAGGCCGTCAGCCCTTTGACGGCGCGTTCGACGGCACTGCGCCCTTCACCCGCCATGACACCGGCCCAGCCGCGGACCATCTCGAAGGCGGACAGCCAGAACGGAAAACCATTCTCTTTGCATAGTTCGATATAGTCATCGCAGATATGGATGGCGTTCTCATAATCGCGCTCTTGGTACAGAACCCAAACCTGAATGCACCCCAGAAACGCCGTGACAATAGGCAGGGCGAGCTCTCTTGATGCGGCGATGGCGTCCTCAATTTCGCTTTGGGCTTCGTCTATGCGTCCATCAATAGCGGCAATCCAGGCCAGATAGGTTCGGCTGATGATTTCGGGTTCTTCGCCATGCTCCAACAGAGTTTCCTCTGGCACCCAAGGCAAGGTCACCGTTAGCCCGCGTCGAAAATAGGCTTCGGCGTCTCGCAGTTCCCCTTGGTAGAGCAGATTGCTGCCGCATGCGCGATAGGCCAGCCGCAGCCAGTCACCGCGGCCGGCCAGCTCAGCTTGGGCTTGCAGTTCCATTGCAACAGCCAGGCTTTCATCCAGCCTTGACTGGTCCTGCCGGCAGTTCCAAAGTACCCGTTTCAATTTGAACAGGTTTTCCGGACCAACGATCGCCGGATCATGCGCCAGCGCATCGGTCAGCAGGGTTTCAACCTCTGTGGAGGCGTAGCCATAGGCCGCGATCAACGGAATGCTCAGGGCAACCTCGGCACGCAGTTGCGCCTCGGCGATATCGCCTGATTGTTTTTCGCTGGCCAGTGCCCGCGCACGGGTCAGCAGGTCAATCGCCTCAGAGTTGGCGCTGATCTTTGAGGCCTCTTTCCCGGCTGCAAGATAGGCGTCGAATGCGACATCCATCTTTCTGGCCTCAGCCGCGTGATAACCAATCAATGCCTGTTCCATATTGGGATCAGCCTGAAGGGCCTCAAGGATGGCGTTATGGATTGAAATCTTGCGCTTTGACGTCAGGCTGGCCCATGCGGCATCGCGCACAAGGGCGTGTTTGAAAATGAACTGGCCGTTGTCGCCATGGCCCCGGCGGTAGATCAATTCCGCCTGAATGAGTTTTTCGAGTGCGGCGTCAATAACATCGGCAGGAAGCTGGGCCGCCGCGCGCAGCAGGTCTTCGCCGAATTCGCGGCCGATGCAGGCCGCGATCTGGGCCGTCTCGCGGACCTCTGGCAACCGGTCCAGACGCGCCATCAGGATATCATGCAAAGAGGCCGGGATCGGCGATGCGCGCAGCGTCGCCTCAAGCGATGTTTCCAAAACGGATTTGGTCAACTCTTCGATAAACAACGGGATTCCGTCCGTTCGTTCAGAGATCACCTTGATCAGTTCCGGTGGTACCTTCTGGGACAATGAAATATTCTGGATCAGTTCGATCACCGCAGATGGCCGCATCTTGCTGAGCGACAGCCGCAGCTGATTGTCGCCTGCAAATTTGGGCTCATTTTCTGGCCGTGTCGTGACGATGATCAAGACGCGCGTCTCTGCGATTGCTGACAGCAGCAGGCTAAACAGCTCAAGCGTGCTGGGGTCCGCCCAATGTGCGTCCTCCAAAACGATCAGCAGCGGTTTTTGGGATGCATTGTCGATGATCAGTTTCAAGAGCCTGTCTTGCACCACGGCCCTGCGGCGGGCCGGTGTCAAACTGTCGAGTTCCTTGGTGATCGGCGAACGGATAGAAAGCAGCGTTGCAAGTGCGGGCAAATAGGCCGCTGGATCAGGTGTCACCGCGTCCAGATAGGTCCCCAGAGCGCCAAGCGCTGTTTCCCCTTCATTGCCCTGCACATTGGTGAGCCGGTTGAAAAGCTGTACCACGGGCCACAAGGGTATTTCCGAAAAGTTGGGCGAACATTGCAAAATGATGCGTTCATGATCGTCATGGCCGATCTTTTTCAGCACCTCTGACAAGATACGCGATTTACCGATCCCCGCCTCTCCGACCAGGATCAGCCCCTGTCCCTGCGCCTCTTTGGCCAGCGCCCAGCGGTCAAGAAGCAATGAAACCTCGGCGTCGCGCCCCACGAGCGGCAATGTGCGCTGACCCTCGTGACGGTTTTCAAAACTGGAGGCAACCTGACGTTCTGCAACGACCTGCGCCAGCTCAACCGGTTCGGCAAAACCCCGCAGCATTCGGGGCGGCATCGCCTCGCATTGGAAGGCGTGGCTGACCAGCCGATGTGTGGCGGCCCCGATGACCATCATACCCGGCTCTGCTTCACCCTGTAGGCGGGCGGCCATATTGGGCGTGTCACCGACGATGGTGCGCTCTTGTGCTGTCTGGTTGCCGATCAATTCTCCAATCACTACCCAACCGCTATCGCAGCCGATGCGCACGGTCAGGGCGTCTCCGGCAGGACCCTTCATCGCGCTGACCGCCTTGATTATGTGCAACCCGGCCCGCATGGCATGGACAGGCTCTTCCTCGCGGACACCGGGCCAGCCGAAATACACCAGCACGCCATCGCCCATGAACTTTGCGATATATCCACCGGATGTGGCGATGACCTCCGATACGGTGTTTTGATAGGCCGCCAGGATTGCGGCCATTTCTTCGGGATCCAATTTGGTCGACATTTCCGTTGATCCAACCAGATCGACGAACATGACAGTCACAAGGCGGCGTTCTGCATGGCCTACATTGGCGGCAGAGCTGCTGCCAGCTGCGGGCAGCGGCACGGTGGCCGCCTGTGCTGTGGCAGCGGGGCTGTCGGTGTTTTCAGGTGCCGCATCTGCCGGAATGGGCTGATCGGTCTTGATCGCCTTGAGCAAACGGCGTCTTTGCCCAAGGCTGAGGCCGATCTCTTTGAGGTCGTCATCGGTCAGGTCGGAAAGGATGTCGATATCCAGATCGTTTTCGACCAGCACGTCATGCAGGGCCGTCAGTTCATACCGTCCGAGCCACTCCATAAGCGGGTTCAAATCAGCCGTCCCTTTCTGCTACACCAAGGCCCCCTCCGGGGGGCCTTTTTGGACGAAGTGCGATAGCCCCGCTGCAGCTGCTCAGCTTGGCATCTGGTAGTTGGGTGTGGATTCAGAGATGCGTTGCTCATCTTCCGTCATATCTTCGGGCACCCCGTCAAAGAGAGGTGAGGACAAATATCTTTCGCCCGTATCCGGCAGCATGCACAGCAAGACACTGCCCTCTGGTGCCATCTCGGCGGCTTTCATGGTCGCGGCCAGCGATCCGCCCCCGGAAATCCCGGTAAAGATACCCTCCCGACAGGCCAATTGGCGCGACCATTCCACGCTTTCTTCTCCGGAAACCGGCATCAGGCTGTCATAGTATTTCTGGTCGATGGTTTCCTGAATGACCAGTGGTACGAAATCTGGTGTCCAGCCTTGCAGCAGATGCGGTGCCCATGCCGGATGGCCCGTGGCCGGGCTGCCATCTGCTGTTCGTTCTTGGGGTGTGCCACTGGCCAGCAACTGCGCAGTGTCAGGTTCGGAAAGGACGATCTTGGTCTCTGGGCGCTCGCGACGCAGGACGCGGCTGACGCCGGTCATCGTGCCGCCGGTGCCATAGCCGGTGACCCAGTAATCCAGCCGCTGATCTTTGAAATCCGCCAGAATTTCACGCGCGGTGGTGTTCTCGTGAACCAATGAATTTGCCTGGGTTTCGAACTGGCTCGCCAGGAACCATCCGTTCTGCTCTGCCAGTTCCTTGGCCTTGTAATACATCCCCGTTCCCTTGACAGCGCGCGGCGTCAGCACGACCTTGGCCCCAAGAAACCGCATCAGGCGACGGCGCTCGATTGAAAAGCTGTCGGCCATTGTTACCACCAGCGGATAGCCCTTGGCGGCGCAGACCATCGCCAGCCCGATCCCTGTATTGCCGCTTGTTGCCTCCACAACCGTCTGTCCCGGCTTCAGCGCGCCGCTGCGTTCCGCCTCTTCGATGATGCTGACCGCAAGCCGGTCCTTGACCGAAGAGAGCGGATTAAAATACTCGGCCTTCACATATATCGTTCGGCCCTCAGGGGCGATATTGTTCAGTCGAACGCAAGGCGTGTTGCCGACAGTGTCGATGATGCTGTCATAAAGTCTTCCACGGCCTTCGGTTGTGCGTGATTGTGCCGACATCGGATCGCTCCTTCAAAGTGCTGATTCTTGGGCCCATTTTCACGGCTTTGCGCTTTTCCCGCTGTGAAATGACAAATGGGACGCTGGGTCAAAGCCTCTATGCTTTTAGCACGCGCGTCAATCTTTGATGCCGGAAGATGGGTTTGCGCGCGAATTCGAGCTGTCATCAGATCCTCGATAAGGCGCGGATGTCGTGGGGGGCGCGGGCAGGTGATGTCGGGTTGATCAGTCTTCTGGCGATGTCGCGGATGTGGTTCTAGGCATCTTCAGAAATTTGAGCCTGCAACGGTGCTCTGTCGTAAAAGCCGACAAATGCGGCGTTGCAGCGAAAGCAGGGATGGACGCCGCCGCTAGGCTGATACGCAGTTAGAAATCCGCCGGTGGTAAAAGGGCAGATCATGGTCAAAATGCTTTCTGGCGTCTGGGCTCTTTTGCTTGGTGTTGTGCTGATCATGCTCGGCAACGGCATGCATTTTACCCTTATCGGTCTGCGCGGCGGGATCGAAGGTTTTTCATCGACAGAACTGGCGATCGTGACCTCTGGCTATTTTCTGGGGTTCCTGTCTGGCGCACGGCTCACGCCGTTGATGATCCAGCGCGTGGGTCACGTGCGCGTCTTTGCGGCCCTTGGCAGCTTCATGTCGGCGGCATTGATCGCGCTTCCCTTGTTGACAGAACCTTGGGCTTGGACCGTGCTGCGGATCCTAGTGGGGTTTTGCATGTCCGGCATCTATGTCGCCGCCGAAAGCTGGCTGAACGCGGCGGCCACCAATGAAACACGTGGAAAGGTTCTGTCTGCCTATATGATTGCCCAGACATTGGGGATCATCGGGGCCCAGGGGCTGCTGATGTTGGGGGATGCGGGGACGTCGGTCCTGTTTATTTGTGCGTCAATTCTGGTGTCAGTCTCATTCGCGCCCATTCTTTTGTCAGCCGCTGCCGTGCCTGTCGTGGAGGTGGCCCGCCCGATGCCGTTGCGTGACCTGTTCCGGGGGTCGCCGCTTGGTACTGTTGGGATATTCCTGCTTGGCAGTGTCTATGCGACGCAATCGGGCATGGGGGCGGTTTTTGGCACCCAGATTGGGATGACGGCCACACAAATTGCTCTTTTTGTTGCGATGTTGTTTGCCGGTGCATTGGTGCTGCAATATCCGATTGGCTGGCTGTCAGACCGGATGGACCGGCGCAGGCTGATCTTTGGTCTGGCGGTGGTGGGGGCAGCATCGTGTATGCTGGGGTGGTTTACCGGCGGGGGGCTCTGGCCGCTGATGGCGGCCGCATTTTTCGCAGGCGGGGTGACAACGCCGCTTTATGCGCTGCTGTTGGCCTATACCAATGACACACTGCCCGCCTCTGATATGCCAGCTGCATCTGGCGGGTTGGTGTTTACCTTTGGGCTTGGCGCGATTGCGGGCCCTTTGGTCACCGGTTGGGCCATGCAGCGCATCGCGCCCCATGGGTTCTGGTTCGTACTCGGGGTGACGTTCGCCGCCATCGCGCTCTATGCGTTTTACCGGATGACACAGCGTGCGGTCAGCCCATCGGACGAGACGGACAGCTATCTAAACGTGCTGCCCACGGCATCAGCCGTCGCGGTGGAGGCCGCAGCAGAATGGGCCGTGGAACATGGCGAGCCTGAAAGCGGCACAGCTGTCACCAAATAGAAGGTGTTGATAAACCGCTACGCTTGCCAAGTGCCCATCATCAGCCCATCGACATCAGAAACACTGCCACGGCCCGACAGGCAGGCCGCGATGCCGGGTCGATAAAACCGGTTTGCGCGTGCCGGAACGAGGCAAGGCGCACCAGCACCCTGTTGGCCGCCTGATCGTCACAGATCGTTTGCCAATGGACGCGGCGTGCAGCATAGGCCCCGTGATCCTTGTGAAAGACCCACCATTGGCGACAAGAGGCTGCGGAGTGGCGGTTCGTGGGCACCGCTGACGGTGTTCCAGTATTAAACTTGGCAAGAGACTCTCTGGGCCGCATAGGATAGTTGGAACCCGATCAGGAACGCTTTGGGCTTTTTGAAGCACCTCCTGTTGCCTGATCCTCCATATGCTCTTCACGGATTACACATAATGTCAGACGATACTACAAAGACCCACTATATTTGTCAGACCTACATCGAGGCAAAGGGGACAAAAGGCCAAATGGCCGGCGTCAAAATTGACAAACAGTTTCAGTATACAACAGCTGAAGAGGCCGAGAGCCGCGCAGAACGTGCAAGCCAATCACCCGGTTGCGCAGGCGCGGATGCCTATATGATCACCGAAGACACAAATTCGGGCGAGGTAAGCCCGCCAACGTTTTTGGTTCGGATCGGAAATGTGCCAGAGTTTGATGATTTTTGATAAGCGATCAAAATGCTGGCCCATGCGTCCATAGCGTAAGCAAGTGGCGGACGCCACTTTGTACGCGAACCACCTGATGCAATGGAGAGCTGGGTAAGATACTGACACAGCCTTGGGCGCGGTTGGCGGATAAGATAGGGGCGCATGGCATCACCTTTACGTCGCCCCCTTGCGAAGAGCCTGGCACGCTGAATTGTATGACGACTGTGAGCTTGCGTTTGCGTGCTATCGGGCCATCGCCAATGTCAGAATGCCACCCGAAATGACCGCTCTCAGAGGCCTCACTTTTAGGGCGCGATTTTGTTGGAAACCCAAGACGCAATCAGATCAGTTCAAAACGCTCAATTCCCGCCGCGGCGAGTTCATCGTCAAGATCGTGATCGGTGAGGATGTCGATCACTGTTGCCGCGGCTGTTGGTGATGCGGCACTCCGAAAAATCGACATGTTGATATGTGTCCCAAGGTGTTCCGGGAACACCGCTGCCGGAACGACTCCTGGCGTGGCAATCACTGTTGTGAGAGGGGCAATCGCAAGCTCGTATTCGCCCGCCGCCACCGATACCGCAGGCACGCCCCCAGCCATCGCATGACTTTGCGGCAAGACGGACGCCGTCAGCCCCATGCGCTCCATCGCATCCAGATAGGTGCGTCCGCTCGTCCCCGAGCCCGTATAGGTTATGCTTTTCGCGCTGCGCAGAAGCGCCTCAATACCATCCGAGTCCGCTATTATTTGGCCCTGCGCCACGCCTTTGCGCGCAACCGCAAGTGAGACACGCCCGAATGCACGGTGGCTGCCGCTGTCTGCAAACCCATCATTGATCAGGGCCTTTGCGTGGGGGGGATTGGTCAGGCCGATGTCATAAAGCTCGCCGGCTCTGATCCACTTGGGTATCAAGGGGTTAAGCTCAACCTCCTGTATAAGCACCACGCCTGTCTCGGCTTCCAAGCGCGGCGTGAGGCGCCCCACGATAGCCCGGATCGCCGCAGGAACGAACATGCGCAATGTGTCTGACGTCAGCGCCTGTGGGACAGATTTGAGGTTTTCGTAACGGAGGATTTCTGGTTCATCGCAGCCACCAAGGAGCGAAGATGAACAAGAAAACCGGAACATCGAAAGACGCGGCTGACAAA
>Ga0213861_10003855_pt1 | contig 12333 bp, 10 predicted proteins | sample PICome_4_FD_160110 | JGI IMG/M metagenome (GOLD analysis project Ga0213861, IMG submission 160110) | Coastal seawater microbial communities near Pivers Island, North Carolina, United States - PICO131 | ecosystem: Environmental > Aquatic > Marine > Coastal | place: USA: North Carolina...
AACTTGGAGGGAGTCCCACCCCGACTGCTCGGCTTCGCTTCCTCACGAATACAGGGAGCAGTGTATGGAATCAGAAAACTCGACTAATACCCCTTACCATCAACCCGTTCTTCTGAATGAGGTGATGGACTATATGATTCCCAACGAGGGGAAGCTCATTGTCGATGCAACACTTGGAGGTGGCGGTCACACTGAGGCGATGCTCAATTCAGGAGCGAGAGTGATAGGGGTGGACCAGGACGAGCAGGCGCATGATTTTGCAGGAAAGCGGTTGGGGCAATACCCATCAAGCTTTACTCCTCTGAAAGGTAATTTTGCACATTTACCCGAACTTTTAGCGAGCATTGGGGTCGATAAGGTGGATGGCATTCTCATCGATATCGGGGTTTCTTCTTGGCAGCTCGATGAGGCTGATCGCGGATTCTCTTTTGGTAAAGAAGGGCCCTTGGACATGAGAATGGATCGATCTCAAGGTGATACCGCTGCCGATTTGGTGAATCATTTGCCGGAGCAAGAGCTGAGAACCATTTTTTACGAATATGGTGAAGAACGCGCAGGCAGCAAAATAGCTCGCCGTATTGTGCAGCGACGCCAAGACAAGCCATTCACGACCACTACCGACCTTGCTGATTTCATCTCTGCGATCAAGCCGCGGCCCAAGGGGCCTGCTGGTAAAATACACCCAGCGACACGCGTTTTTCAGGCGCTTCGCATTGCTGTCAATGACGAGCTCGGTGCGCTACGCACCTTTTTAGATAACGCATCCCAGCTGCTTAACCCGGGCGGGCGTTTACTGGTGATCACTTTCCACAGCCTTGAAGATCGCATCGTGAAGCAATTTTTCAGGCATGCCTCAGAGTCTCACATCGATCGCAAAGAATGGCCTGAGCCAAGGGTGAATCCAGATTATCAATACCAGATGATCACCCGTCGGCCCGTCACTGCAAGTGCAGAGGAGCTTCAAGACAACAAAAGATCTCGCAGTGCAAAACTGAGAGTGGTCGAAAAAAGATAAAAGCCATCAACCTATGAATAAGCACCGTAATAAAGATCGCAGATTTTCCGTCGTTGAGATGGTGCTGCTCGGTTTCGCGGCTCCAGCATTGATGGGGGGTGGTTTTATACACGCTTGGCTAAAAAATAGCCAAGTTGAGGTAGTGAAAGATATCCGCAAAGCCGAGCAGCGTATTAGTGATCACGAGGGCTCGATCAACAGCTTGCAGGTCAAGATCGAGCAGAAGCTTAATATTTATCAAATTCGCGATGACTTAGCTCGCGCGGGATCTGAGCTAACAGAAATTCCAGCAAGCTCCGTAAAAAAAATCTCCGCCTTCTCTTCACGAGGAATGAACGAAATACCCGAGACCGCTGATCTAGCTCAAGTCCGACCATGATGATCAACTATCCGTGAATTCAGCCTTATTCTATCGCCGATGCATTTTTCTCTGCCTAGTCTTTGTGACTGGGCTGAGTGCTTTGTCGGTTAGGCTTATTTATCTGCATGTTGTTAAGGCAAATGCCATTGCTAAAGAGTCAATAGACTCAAGCAAGTCAGTGGTGTTGCTGGCAAATCGAGGCTGTATCGTTGATTGCAACAATCAACTCATCGCGCGCAACATTCCACGTGCACGCATGGCTTTCGACAAGTTGAGACTGCGTAACACGGGGGTGGCAACCCTCGCACTAGCAAACAAGGAACTGCGCGAAACACCAGAGTGGTATTTATGGGATCAGGACAAGCGCAACCGCAAAGTCGTGGCACGAGCAGCCCAGTTAAAAATCCAGTTGCGGGCTGATGAGATTATTGCTCGGAATATCGAACATGTTATCGATACCTTCGCCCGGCCGCTTGGGATGACTTCGACAGAGCTTCGTGAGCGCATGAAGCTCGATAGGGAGGGGCAAGATTATGTAGTGATCAAGCCTGACTTGTCCGAGGATGATGCAGAAAAGCTCAAGCAGCGTGCGCGTGATTATTCAATCTCTCCATCAATCGTATTTGAAGAGTGGCAAAAGCGCTGGTATGTGATGCCTAATATGGCTGCGGCTATGGTGGGTTATGTCGGCGAAGATGAAAATGACCCAGATAGAAACGTTAGAGGGCGTGCAGGGATCGAAAACAAAATGAATGACGAGCTCTCTGGCAAGAACGGACAAGTCATCACCCATAAAAACAAATATAGACCGCTCGATTTGGCAAAGCCAGGCAAGGTGACGCCACCAAGACATGGACTCAATGTCCAACTAACCCTTGATATGGGAATGCAGAGGGTCGTTGAGGAAGAGCTTGATGCGGGCCTCAAAGAGTTCTCGGCAACAAAGGGGGCCATTGTTCTGATGAACCCCAAGAATGGAGCCATTATGGCAATGGCAAGTAGACCAAGCTACAACCTGAATACGCGCAAAAATATTGCTGAAAATGGTTTCGATTATGCGACCCAGGCGATTTACGAACCTGGGTCTACTTTTAAAATTATCTCTACCTCTGGTGCTATGGATCAGGGGCTCATTGAGCCTGATACTGTTTTTGACTGCGGCCCTTATCGAAATGGCTCAGTAAGGCTAGTGAAAGACTATAAGACATTTGGCGATTTGTCAGTGCAGCAGATTCTTGCCAAATCGAGTAATGTTGGATCATACAAGATAGCTTTGGAGCTCGGGCCAGAAAGGTTCTTCGAATACCTCAAAGCTTTCGGTTTTGGTGCAAAGACAAATATTCTCATGGCTGGAGAAAGTGCTGGAGTGGTGACCAATACCGCCAACCCAACTGACTTTTCACGTATTTCATATGGCTATGCGGTTAGTGTGACGCCCTTGCAGGTTGCGTGTGCTTACTGCGCGATTGCCAATGGCGGGGAGCTGATGGAGCCGCAGCTGTTAAAGTCGATGATGGCGGACAATGGCGTAACAACGCATACCTTCAATAAGAAGAAGGTCCGCAGGGTGATTAAAACTGAAACCGCCCTTAAAATGCGTGAGGCGCTGGCCACAGTTGTCGATATTCAGGGTACTGCTAGACGTGCCAAAGTGGAAGGCTTTAGCGTCGCCGGCAAAACAGGCACGACGATTAAGATTCATCCTCAGGGAGGATATTACGACGGCCAGAACGATCGCGACAAACGATACACCGTTTCCTTTGCAGGAATGATGCCCGCGGAAAATCCGGAGTTCGTTTGTGTGGTCGTGATCGATGACCCGAAAATGCCAGATGCCGAGGAGGGCATGCCACCAGCTATTGCTGGAGGTGGAAGTGTTGCCGCTCCTATTTTTTCCAAGGTCGCAACCCGTATAGCGAACCTTATGGGCTTGAAGCCGAGCCATCAAAAGATGCCCACCCCTCAAAAGATGCCCACCCCTCAAAAGATGCTCACCTCCCAAGATGATGAGGCGCAGCCAGTGGCCAAATCAGATCAATAAATTAATGAATTTAGAACAAATAATCAGCTCTCTAGATGTTATCTCCGTTAGTGGAGATCTGGATAGTGAGGTGACAAGTATTTCCTTAGACTCCCGTGAGCTTAGCCCTGGTGGTGTTTTTGTGGCAGTGAGCGGTAACGATCTAGATGGGCAGCAATTTGTGCCTCAGGCCATATTGAATGGAGCTTCTGCCATTATCTCTGAAGTTGCAAAGCCGGCGGGAAGTGAGGATCAAGTATGTTGGGTGCACGTTGCCGACGCTCGTGCTGCTGCGGCGGCTTTGGCATGCACATGGTATGAGCATCCATCTGCAGCTATGAAGGTGGTTGGGATTACCGGCACCAACGGCAAAACCACTACCGCATTCATCACTCATGCGATCATGGAGCGGACATGGAGCCGTGCGGGTTTGTTGGGAACGGTGCAAATCAATGATGGCGAGGAAGTGACTCCAGCCACCCATACCACGCCTGGACCGGTCGAGCTACAGGCAAGCTTGGCGAAGATGCTGCACAATGATTGCCGTGGTGTCGCCATGGAAATTTCGTCTCACGCACTCGAACAAAAACGCACAGATGGCCTTCAGATAGATGCTGCGGTGTTCACCAACTTGAGCCAAGATCATCTAGATTACCATGGTAACATGGGGGATTATTTTGCTGCTAAATCTCGCTTGTTCGAATTATTGGAAACGCAGTCGGGAAACAAAAAAACCACAGCGGTCATTAATCTCGATGATCCATATGGCCAGCGCTTGGTCGAGGAATTTAAAGGTAGGTTGCACTTCATCACTTATGGCTACGGCGTACACGCTGACATGCGCATCGGTCGTGAGCAGCAGACCGTTCGCGGCACTGAATTTGATATCAAGTATAAGGATCGTGATTATCTTGTCCGCACTCCTTACATCGGAAGGTTTAATGTTTATAACTGCGTGGCGGCCCTTGCTGCTTCCGTTGCGGTCGGCATTAAGGCGCGTGACGCGGTAGTCGCATTGGCTGAAGCGCCTCAGGTGCCTGGCAGGATGGAAAATATCGGTTCGCGTGAAGGTGCGTCTGTATTTGTTGATTACGCACACACGCCGGATGCCTTGGTGAATGCCTGTGCAGCACTACAGGAACTAAAACCTAATCGTTTAATTACCGTGTTTGGCTGTGGTGGAGATCGCGATACTTCCAAGCGTGCATTGATGGGAGCGGCAGCATCCAAGGGTAGCGATTTCTGCATCATCACTTCCGATAATCCAAGGTCTGAAAAGCCTGAAGCCATTCTCGCAGAAATTGAGAAGGGCATGGCGGGTAAGAGATATCAAAGTATCGAGGACAGGATGGAGGCCATTCAGACAGCGGTGAATTTGTCGCAAGAGGGGGACATTGTCTTGGTGGCAGGTAAGGGGCACGAGACCTACCAGGAAATAGCAGGTAACCGCATTGATTTTGATGACCGTAGGGCGGCTTACAAAGCCCTGAACCTTAAAAAGACCACCGTTTAACTTTTTTTCATGAAACCGATCACCGTAAACGAGATAGCTAGCGCCACAGGCGGTGAGCTTGTCGCGTCTACGGCGGTGAATGGCGAAGCGTTGGTGAGCTCAGTCTCTACCGATACACGCCAATTATCGGAAGGCTCGCTGTTCATCGCATTGAGAGGTGAAAACTTCGATGGTCATACCTTTGCGCTCAAAGCGGCCGAAGCTGGTGCTGCCTGCCTAGTGCTTGATGAGCTTCCTGAAGCTGTAGCCGAGCTCGGTGTTCCCGTGGTTCTCGTCCAAGACACATTGTTGGCATTGCAGCGGCTCGCTAAGTGGTATCGTCAGCAGCTCAGTATCCGCGTGATTGGCATAACTGGTTCGAATGGTAAGACCTCGACCAAGGATTTCACAGCATCGGTCATTGCTCAGAAGTTTAAGGTGAATGCGACCAAGGGGAATCTGAATAATCATATTGGTTTACCTCTTAGCGTTCTATCGACTGAGGAGAGCGATGAGGTTTGCGTATGGGAAATGGGCATGAGCCACGCGGGTGAGATTGCTCCTCTGTGCGATATCTCTGCGCCAGACATCGGTATCATTACTAATATTGGAACGGCCCATATTGAATTTCTAAAAACGCGTGAAGGCATTGCTGAAGAAAAAAGCGCATTGGCAAGGGCATTGCCTGAGCGGGGAACACTGATTGTGACTGCTAGCTGTGATTTTGTAGATTATTTAATCAAACGCACTAGGGCCAAAGTGATTGTTGCCGGTAATTGTCGTGGTGCTGTTCGTGCAGAAGATTTGCGGATAACCGATGCTGGTTCAGCTTTTAAGTTATGCATTGATCATCAGGAAGAAATAGCAGTTGAGCTAAGCGTGAGTGGTAAGCACATGGTGAATAATGCACTGCTGGCAGCCGCCGCAGGCTATGCCCTGGGTATGAATTCAGCCGAGATAGCGGCGGGGTTAAGCGCCGCTCAATTGACAGGCGGACGCCTCCAAAAGTTCGTATCTCACGGGGTTACGGTGTTTGATGATACTTACAATGCCAATCCAGACTCAGTGATTGCTGCGATCGATACACTCGCGGAGCTGCCAGTTCATAACGGAGCACGCCGTATAGTTGTCTTGGGTAAGATGGCGGAGCTTGGTCCTCACTCTGATGCTGAGCACAGGCGTATAGGTAAAATTGCAGCTGAGAAGAATCTTACCGTTGTTAGCGTAGGCGTTGACGCTCGGGAAATTTACCAAGGGGCGAGTGAGTGTAGTGATGATGCCCATCAATTTGATGACGTCGATTCAGCAGCCACATGGATTAAGAATTTTTGTAAAGAAGGGGACAGCGCGCTGTTCAAAGGCAGTCGTATGGCTGGAATGGAAAACGTCATGCATCTTGCGTTTCCTCAAAACTAAATCACTGATCAAAATATGTTATATTGGATTTATGAGTATTGGTTAGAGGCATTCAAGGCAGGCGATCAATGGGCCGACACCATGAGTTTCCTGAGGTTGCTTGGTTATGTGACGGTGCGTGCAGGTGTGGCTTGTATGCTCACCTTTTTAGTCAGTGTTGCCTTTGGTCCGTGGGTAATTCGTAAATTAGTTTCACTGAAAGTAGGTCAGCCGATACGCAGCGCGGAGGAAGTTCACAAACTCAATGAGCTGCACGGCGGCAAGGCCGGAACACCGACCATGGGTGGAGTTTTGATTTTGGGCACGGTGCTTATGGCGGTGCTTGTTTGCGGGCGCCCATTGAATCCCTTTGTGGCTGTTACAACCTGCGTCATGCTCGGGCTCGGCTTGTTGGGTTTCGTGGATGATTACACCAAGGTGAAGCTAAAGAGCTCTGATGGTATCAGAGGTAGGGTCAAGCTCTTCTGGCAAGTGGCAATCAGCTGTGTTGCTGCTGCGTTTCTGTTCTTTAAAACCAAGGAGCTTGGCATGGGTTATACCATGGTTGATGCACCCATGCAGATTAGTGAAATTACCTTTCCGCTTTCTAAGCAGCCTTTGTTCGATATGGGCTACTTGTACATCCCATTTTTTGCACTGATTGTTGTTGGCTGCTCTAATGCGGTAAACCTGACCGATGGTCTTGATGGCTTGGCTGCAGGATGCACCATTACGGTATCGCTCGCGTATGCGGTGATCGCTTATTTGGCTGGTCATGCCTATATGGCCAAAGAATACCTGTTCATTCCCTATAATACCCATGTGGTTGAGCTTTCTGTGTTTTTGTTGGCTCTTGTGGGAGCTGGTTTTGGTTTCCTCTGGCATAACTGCCACCCCGCCAAAGTATTCATGGGCGACACGGGTTCGCTTGCCATTGGTGGCGGGCTTGCCACAGCAGCTATTTGCGCCAAGCAGGAGCTGCTCTTGGTTGTTATTGGCTGGGTTTTTGTTATGGAGGCTTTGTCGGTGATTCTCCAAGTCGGTAGCTTTAAGCTTACGGGAAAACGCATTTTTGCCATGTCGCCCATTCACCATCACTTCGAGCTTCGAGGCTGGCATGAAAGCCAGGTGATCATTCGCTTTTGGATCATCTCTGCCTTCAGTGGATTGGTGGGAATCGCCTTGTTGAAAATTGTCTAATATGAATTTGGAAAACAAAAACGTCATTACCCTAGGAGCCGGCTCAAGTGGCCGCGCTGCTGCTGCGCTTGCCGTTTCGGCTGGGGCTGACGTTGCCATTCATGATTCATGTGACACGATCAGTGATTTACCTAAGGGTGTTAAGGGGGTTGCCAATGCAACAACAGCTACCGGAAATGCGAGTAGCTGTGACCTGTTGGTTGTTTCCCCTGGGATTGATGGCAATAGCGACTTTGTGCAATCTTACCAGCAGCACGCGGTTGAGATGATTGGTGAAGTTGAGCTGGCATACCGCTTTTACAAAGGCCGAATCATCGCCATTACCGGAACCAACGGAAAGACGACCACTACCGAGATTGTAGATCGTATTTTGAACCACTGCGGTGTGAGTTGTGTGCCCTGCGGTAACTACGGTAAGCCTTTTTCTGAATTGCCTTTGATGGAAGAGCCTCCAGCAGTGGCTGCTTTAGAGGTAAGCTCGTTTCAGCTGGAGACCGTTGCGGATTTCCACCCCAATGTCGTGATTTGGCTTAATTTTTCCGCAGATCACATGGATCGATATCCGACGCTGCAAGCCTACAAGGATGCTAAATTACGCGTTTTCGAAAACCTTGATGCTGACGACCATGTGGTTGTCCGCGCCGGCGAAGATTTAGGTGACTTTAAAGCAAGTGTAGCGACATTTTCTACCGAGGTGAATGCAGATTACACCTTTCAAGATGGCTGGATATGTGAGGGCGGGGAAAAAGTGATCGACCTGTCCGTAACCCAGCTCCGTGGTTTGCATAACGCTGAGAATGCAATGGCGGCCTATGCGGCTTGCTCAGTTTTGGGTGTTAAAGCGGAGGATGTCAACGAGGCACTTCGTGGATTTGCACCGCCACTTCATCGTTGTGAGTTAGTGCGCACGCTTGATGGTGTCGAATACATCAACGACTCGAAAGCGACGAACCTACATGCCCTTGATAGTGCGCTTCGCTCGCAGAGCCGTCGCGTTGTGCTCATTGCTGGCGGCAAGCAGAAGGGTCTCGATTACACGGAGCTCTTACCTCGTTTGCAGGCGACGACAAGAGCTGTGGTCGTCTTTGGTGAAATTGCCCAGCAGCTAGCCGCTACCCTTGAATCTATTTCTGACACCGTTCCCGCCACTGTGGCCACCAGCCTTGATGAGGCCGTTAGCCAAGCGCGCGATCTGGCGGAACACGGTGACACCATCCTTTTCTCCCCCGGAACATCTTCATTTGATATGTTTTCCGGATATGAGGAACGCGGCGACTGCTTCCGCCGTATTGCCAACAATTTGAAGTAATTTTCCTAACTAACAAAAAACAACCAACACATCGTTATTATGAATAAGCCAATCCAAATTAAAAGAAACAAGCCAGCCAGCTCTCATTATCGAGTGCTCTATGCCAAGACGGGACGCAAACGTAGATTGCATGCCGCAACCACTGCTACGGCAGATCAACACGCCGGAATGGGCACCGATGTGCCTAGTATTGGTGTCGGTAGAGCGCTCTTCGTGATCCTTATCCTGCATGTGCTCGCCGTCGCTGCTATCTTCATTCACAGCAGCGATTTTTTTACTGATTCCAATGAGACTACCGCAAACGAAGGTCAGCATGCTTTATCGGAGCCTGCAGCGGCTTTAGTCACACCCGTTGCGCCCGTTGCCAAAAAAGTTGTTCTGAAAAAGAAAGCTTCTATGAAACCTATTGTCCACGAGCTTGCCAATACAGGCCGCTATATCGCTGTTATGGGGGATACTTACCCTAGTATTGCAAACAAATTCAATGTGTCAGAAACAGCGTTGCGCGCACTCAACGATGGTCAGACATTACGCGCAGGTATCGTGCTTGATCTTCCGGCAGAGCTCTCCGCTCGCCCCGTCGATCCTAAACCTGCAGCAGCTGTTAAAAAGTCGGCACCCAAAGCAACAGTGGTTAAAATGAAGGAGTCCGCAAAGGCAGTCCAAGGATCCGTTGCCGAGCTAGCTCAAGCGGCGAAGACAACACCTGTATACGATGTTAGCAATGCGCCTAAAGCGCTTGTCGAGGAATCCAATGATCTTGCTACTACTCCTGGGGTTCAGGACAGTGGTGAGACGTATACCATCAAGCCTGGCGATACCTTGTGGAGGATTTCAAGCCGTTTCAAAGTATCACGTGATGATCTGCTTGCGCTCAACGGCATCGCCGACGCAAACAAACTTTACGCAGGTCGTAAAATCAAGATACCAGCGAATTAAATCGCTCAATGCCTTGTTGATGATGATCACCATCTCCTTCTAAATCATTTCCCATGGGTCGAAAAAATGCTATGTTTCTATGCCTTGCTGTGATGGCACTGGTGACTCTTGGGCTTGTGATGCTCGCAAGTACGAGTGTTTGGAATAAGGATGTGGAGGGTTATTCTTTAGTCAAAAAGCAGGCCTTATTTATTGCGCTGGGTTTGCTTGGAGCGGTGGTGATATCGAACGTTGATTATCGAAAACTTCGCGCTTTTTGGATTCCTGCATTGGTTATTTCAACGACGCTTTTGGTGTTATGTTACGTGCCGGGCATTGGCCACAAGGTCAATGGCGCGACACGTTGGATTAAGATACCAGGGGTGCCGCAGTTTCAGCCATCGGAACTCGCTAAAATATTTGTGATCATGGCCCTAGCCGCTTGGTATGCCCATTATCAGACCGAGGGCCGCAAGTTCTTCAAGGGCTTTGTTTCTCCATCCATTCTTTTGGGATTGCCGGTTGCTCTGATATTTTTCGAGAAAGACATGGGCACGGCGCTGGCACTGGGGTGTTCTGGTGTTCTGGTGATGTATGCGGCTGGCGCTCGTCTTCCCTATCTTGGTGCTGCGGGATTGGCAGCACTGGGGGGGATCGTCTTAGTAGTCTTGAATAATCCAGAACGGCTGGGCAGGGTGAAGGCGTTGTTTGATCTTGATTCTAAAGTGCATAGCCAAGGAGATGGCTACCAGCAACTTATGGGGATGAACGCTTTTATCAATGGTGGGGTAAACGGCACGGGCTTAGGCAATGGTATTGGTAAGCATGGTTCTCTGCCGATGGCGCATACTGATTTTATTTTTCCTACCATCGGTGAGGAATTAGGTCTTTGGGCTACCCTGGGAAGTGTATTCTGTTTTGTCATTATCATGGTATATGGAATGGCCATCGCCATGCACGCAAAAGATATTTTTGGCAGGTTGTTAGCAGTTGGCTTGACCTGTATTATTGTTGTGCCAGCCATGGTGAACATTGGAGTGTGCACAGCGGTACTGCCGAACACAGGCCTGCCGCTGCCCTTTATTAGCTATGGAGGCACCAACATCCTCTTTACACTATTTGCAGTCGGGGTGCTGTTATCCATCCACCGGCAAGCCGCTTTCGTGAGCCGCGCTGAGGTCCCCGTGATTGCTCAGAAAAAGCAGTGCCTGAGAATTTGACCTTAGGCAGAGGGCGTCTCTGGTGATTGGGAGAAGTCTTTATTGGTCAGGGCTTGGATGGTAAAGATCCAGAACGAGATTAAGCCCCATGTAAGGCCGAGGACGACTCCAAAGTCGATGATGCCGCGCCAAGGATCAGGACAGAAAAAAGTTACGGCCACTACTAGGCAGATGATTCCCATGGTGAGGATGTAGGCGGTGAGCTTCGTTTTCCTGTTAGCATGGAAAAAACCCATTGAGAAAAGAGGCGCCAGAACAATACGTAGCAATGTGGGGTGATCACGCAGATACTTGACTCGAGCTGCCGTGCGCGGGGAGAACTTTTTCTGAAAGCCGCGGTAACCCTCCGCCACCAACATAAAAAGAGCAAAGGCGATAAGGGCGGTCCACTGCCATGCACTTAGCCCACCCTCGATGGCATTTGCAGCATGCTTAGAAAGGCCAATGATGGCACGTAGCAGCAATGCGCTGACGCCAATGATGGCCCAAGGGACTCCAATAAATCGCACAAACAAATGCATGCTCCAAAGTTGGCAGTTAAGCACGCCATGTAAAGACGTTGCTTTGAAAAAAGTGATTATGTGTGTAGCTCTGATGCTCTTTTGTTCTGCGCGTTGGTAATGGATACTACCACGGCGATAGAAAGATAATTGAGAGCGATGCTTGCCATATCAGCAACACTGGCAAGTTTGTCACGGATAGCCATGATTTCAACATTGATGGATAGGTGGCCTGTCAGTTGGCCTGCAGTGAGTATCATGAATGCCACCCATGAGAACCACCACAGGGGCAGCAGACGCGTCAGATTAGCGCGCATGCCAAAGCTTGCGTTACGTATTTCCAACATGCTGCTGTAGGGTTTCCAGAGCGAAACGATGGGGATGAAGTAGTAAGCAACGGCCCATGCTGGAGTCGCTTTCATTTTGGGGGGGTTGAGTAACCATGCGTTCTTGCAGCTGCGGTTGACCCACAGGCAGTAAAACGGCACGCAGAGAATATGGATGGTAATCCCAGCCATATAAATGAGACGAAGCGTGATGGCGATATGGTGACCAGGCTTAGCTAAAATGGTTGCGGGGATGACTTGGCGTGCTAGCAGAGAAAAAAGAGTCAGCATGACCGCAACAATAAGCCCAATGAAGATGATCGCCTTGAGTAGATCATTGTTCCAGAAGGGCCCATAGGTGCCAGATAAGACTGTTTTTTCAGTAGTCTGTGGCTGAATATAGGAGCTGGCGTTCACGTAGCCTTGTGCTGATGGGTGCGTCGACTCTTGAAAGAGGCGTTTGTGCGAGCTTAGGCTAATGGTTTTTTGTCGAGTTCAAAAGCTTCATGAACAACGCGGGCGGCGTCCTCGATTTGGCTTTCACTGACAGTCACCGATATCTTGATTTCCGAAGTGG
>Ga0213861_10003859_pt1 | contig 12328 bp, 10 predicted proteins | sample PICome_4_FD_160110 | JGI IMG/M metagenome (GOLD analysis project Ga0213861, IMG submission 160110) | Coastal seawater microbial communities near Pivers Island, North Carolina, United States - PICO131 | ecosystem: Environmental > Aquatic > Marine > Coastal | place: USA: North Carolina...
GATCGGCGAGAACTCACCGTCTGTGGAGCCTTCTTCGACTCAGACATCCAGTTTCCCTACAAAAAATGAACAAGTCATCTCCCAAGCTTTAAGGCTTTGTTCAACTTCAGAGTCAGTGATCGTCAACGCGGGCGCAAGGCGAATAGCTGTGGGACTTACCGCATTGACGAGTATTCCATTTTCCATAGCCTGACCCACGAATGCAGCCGCCGCATTCTGTTCACTCGCAATATTGAGTTCGGCCGCAAGTAGCAACCCTCTTCCTCGCACGTGAGTAACTAGACCGTGGGACATTTCCACAAGTTGTTTTTGCAGGGTGGCTGCAACGTCACTGGCTCGCGATAGCAAATTCTCTTGCTCAATCACATCAATGACCGCTAGTGCCGCGGCGCAAGAAACTGGATTGCCGCCAAATGTTGATCCATGTGAACCGGGAGTGAAGAGGCTCGATGTGTCACCAAAAGTTATAAGGGCACCAATCGGAAGTCCGCCAGCCAAGCTTTTTGCAACAGTGATTGCATCGGGCACGATACCACTCTCCGAATACGCCCACCAAGAACCAGTCCGTCCCACTCCTGTCTGAACCTCGTCAATAATCAACAGGGCACCGACTTCTTTCGTCCATTCACGGGCAGAGCGAATGAATTCATGGGTCAATGCGCGTACGCCCGCTTCACCTTGGATCACCTCCAAAAAAACAGCTGCGGTCGTTGGAGTTATTGCCTCTCGCAGAGCTTCAAGATCATTGAGATTAACTACTGTGACGTCGCCCAAAAGTGGAGCAAAGGGAACTTGCTTCGCGGGTTGCGCGGTCAGTGACAAAGACCCCATAGTTCGCCCGTGAAAACTTCCCTCCACCACTACAACTTCAGTCTTTCCTGTTAGTCGAGAGAGTTTGAGTGCAGCCTCATTCGCCTCCGCACCTGAATTGCAAAAAAACACCTTTGATTCAGGACAACCAACCAAATCCTGTAACTTGTTTGCCAATTTCACGGAAGGCTCATTAATGTACAAGTTGCTGGTGTGCACCAGCGTTCCCACTTGCTCCGTAACCGCCTGAACATACTTTGGGTGTGCGGCACCCAAGATATTCACCGCGATTCCACCGAGCAAATCAATGTACTCATTACCGCTTGAATCCCAAACCCGCGAACCCTGACCCCTCACGAGGGTCACGGAAGGGGTTCCGTAGGTGCTAAGAAAAATGTCATTCCAATTTGTTTTCATGCTGTGATCACTGTCCCCGTGTGGCCGTCTGTGGCAAGTGCGTGCATCACAGAGTGCTCCGCACTCCCGTTGACTATTTGGACACTCTCACAGCCGTGACGAATAGCATGAAGCACACACTCGAGTTTGGGAATCATGCCTTCGGTCACTTCTGGTAATAGCTGTTCAACCTGAAGAACAGTCAATTCCGACATGAGCGATTTTGGATCTGGATAGTGAGCCAAAACACCATCGACGTCTGTCATCAAAATCAATCTATGCGCACCTAGGGCCCCGGCCAGTGAGCCCGCTACCGTGTCCGCATTGACATTCAGGCTTTCACCAAATTCAGTTGAAGAAACGGGTGAAACTACTGGTACATATGCATTTTCGAGCAATACCTCAATTATCCTTGGGTTGATAACTTCAATTTTCCCGACTAGCCCGAGATCAAATTCTTGGTCAATTAACAGAGTTGCAGTAAATAATTTGGAGTCCTCACCGCTGACCCCAACCGCTGGCACTCCATTCACATTGAGTGCGGTAACAAGGGATCTCTGCACCTCACCTGTTAATACCGTGGCTACGACCGATGCAATTTCCGGTGTTGTTACTCGGAGGCCACCGAGAAACTCACTCTCAATATTCAGTCGACTTAGCATGTGCGAAATCTGGGGACCGCCACCGTGCACGATAACTACACGAAAATCGTTTTCAAGGAGCATTTTAATATCGTGAGCGAAGGATGTGAACAAATCTGGCGATGTCATTGCATTGCCGCCAAACTTGATAACAATAATTGGTGCTTCTTTGGTCATGTTGAATATTCCGAGTTCTCAACCACGTAACCCACCGACAAGTCATTTGTTCGGATGAGAGCACGATCCGTTCCCGAGTGTAAATCGATTACGACATCAATATGTCGCTTCGTAAGATCGACGAGGGATCGATCTTCACCTACTCCCCCGCCAACACAAATCTTGACTCCATTGATAGAGACATCAACCTGATCGGGTTCAAAGAACGCATTCGTTGTTCCTACCGCTGACAGGATTCGACCCCAGTTTGGATCCTCACCAAACATTGCGCATTTGAATAGATTGCTCCGCGATACTGCTCGGCCCACCGACACTGCATCGGATTCGGTTCGAGCCCCAATGACTTCAACATGAATTTCCTTGGTAGCACCTTCAGCGTCAGCCATGAGGAGTTGCGCTAATTCCTCACAGACTTTATTCAGGGATATCTGGAATTCTTCCGGGCTGGGTGTAACGCCACTTGCTGCATTTGCCAACAAAATAACGGTGTCATTTGTTGACATGCATCCGTCCGAGTCCAAACGATCAAATGTCTGTGCGGTAGCTGTGCTCAGTGCTTGCTGCAAGAATTGGGGGTCAACATCGGCATCTGTAGTAATCACCGAGAGCATTGTTGCCATACCTGGAGCTAGCATTCCCGCTCCTTTCGCCATACCGCCAATGGTGTATCCACGTTCGACCACTGCCGAGACTTTGTATTTCGTATCAGTTGTCATGATTGCCTGCGCGGCCATAATCCCACCATCGGGCGATAATTCGGCGATCGCCGTGCTGACGCCAGCTTCAAGTGCACTCATGTTGAGTCGTTCACCAATTAGTCCGGTTGAGCACACAAATACCTCACCTGCGCCGAAGTCACTGTCGTCCCCTTGGTCGCTCAGTCCCGAGGCCACGAGTTCAGCGGTCAGGTGCGTATCCGCGAACCCTTCAGGGCCCGTGCACGCATTTGCACCTCCAGAGTTCAACACGACAACCCGTCCATCACCACCAGAAAGAATTTGTTGCGACCAGATGACTGGCGCGGCAGCAAATCGATTTTGGGTAAAAACTGCGGCAGAAATTGCCTTCGGCCCGGTGTTTACCACCAGTGACACATCTTTTGCACCGCTGGACTTAAGTCCTGCCGCAACACCTGATGCAGAAAACCCTCGCGGTTCTGTCACGCTCATGGTGTTACTCCAGTTTGTAGTAACCCCGTTGTTTCAGCGAAGCCGCACATGAGATTTGCGTTTTGAATGGCTTGTCCAGCTGCGCCTTTCACCAAGTTATCCAATGTGGCAATAACAATTAGTTGCCCTGAGTGTTCATCAACATTCACACTCAGTTGGACGTAATTGCTCCCGATGACACTTCCCGTATTTGGCATGTTCCCCTCATCAAGAACCGACACGAACTGAGAGTCTTTGAAGTATTCCCGGTAGATCTCTCGCGGATCCCCCGTGGCATCAGTCGAAAGGGAGCTGGTGCACGTTGCAATGATTCCCCGCGGCATTGGAGCCAGTAGGGGTGTAAAGCAAACACGCGTTTCAACTTCTGGCCAAATGGAATGAAGAACCTGCTCAACTTCCGGAGTGTGTTGGTGAACTCCACCAATTTTATACGCGCTCATGGACCCCATAACCGCCGAGGCCATGAGGGACGAGGTGGGAACCCTCCCCGCACCCGTTGTACCACTGGCAGCAACGACGTTGATTGCCGAATGGCCAATGAGGTGAGCCTCGAGCGCAGGTGCACTTGCCAACGAAATCGCAGTTGCATAGCAACCCGGATTGGCAATTCTGGTGGCCGCGGCAATCACTGCACGCTGGTGTGAGAGTTCTGGAAGGCCGTACGTCCATGTCCCCGCATGAGCTCCTCCGTAATACTGCTCCCAAGCCTTTGGGCTAGCAAGTCTGAAATCCGCGCCCAAGTCGACAATCATCTGATCAGGGTTTACCGCGAGAAGTTCAGCAGCCAGAGGTGCCGATTGTCCATGCGGCAGTGCCATGAAAACAATGTCCGCTTGGAGCTGCTCAGCGTTCGCCGAACACAGCAAAAGAGAGCCAACTTGGGACGGGGCAAGTGCCGGGTGCAGTGAATCCACCCGCTCACCCACAGATGAATGTGCCGCGGCTGCAACGACCTCAAAGTGTGGATGAACCTCTAGTAACCGCATTAATTCGCCACCGGCATAGCCTGATGCTCCAGCAATTGACACTCTCATAGTACAAATATACACATATGTGTATAAAAATACTTGTTGCCCCTATCGGAGCGTGCCACCAACCCGTTCGGACACGGCCGTGATGATTTGGTTACGTAGATCCTGGAGCTCCTGTGGTGCCAGGGTTTGACCCTCTCCCCGAAAACGCAAAGCGAATGCGAGTGATTTATGGCTCTCTGGAATCTGATCACCCTCGTAGACGTCAAAAAGCCGAATCGACTCCAGGAGTTCCCCACCGGCTACTCGAATGCAGGCTTCAACTTCAGCAACTGGACGATCCCGGGTCACCACAAACGCCAAATCCTCTTTCGCAACCGGCGAGTTGGAAAAAACTGGCGCGGTGGCGTTGTTGACCGCCGAGGCTAACAACACGCTCAGGTCAACTTCTGCGGCGCAACTCCGCCGGGGAAGGTTCCAATACTCAACAACGGCGGGGTGTAACTCTCCTGCATATCCAACAACTTTCGATGTACCCTTCAACACAATCTCCGCGCACCGACCCGGATGAAAACTTGGGTCATTTCCCGTATGCACCTCTAAATCAACACCAAGTTCGTCTGCCACGGCAAGAACTGAGTCAATTGAATCTCGCCAAGTTGCTGCACGGGGGTTCCCCCAGACCCCAACGGACTCGAGCGCGCCAGTAATGATCACACCCAAATGTTCAGGTTGGGCAGGTAGAACAACCTGCATCTGCTCCCAGGTGCTTTCAGAAGGCCGTGAGTCAACGCCGGGGTCAAGACCGCCCTTAACTACCCCACCGAGAAACACGGACCCAATCTCAAAAAGCGCTAAATCATTCTCTCCTCGACCCACATTTCGAGCAGCAATAGAAAGCATGCCTGGCAGCAGTGTTGATCGCATTTGGGGAGCAAGGTCAGACAGCGGATTCACCAAGGTGGGTGTCTCCCGCCTCGAGTCATTTTCGGGGAATCGCAATGCATCAAAATCACTGACACCGATAAAGGGATACGCGCGGATTTCATGCATTCCGCGACCTGCCAATAGATTCCCAATCCGACGACGCAATCGTTGTGCATGGGTTAAGCCTCGGCCAGCGGGTGCACTTGGCAGAGACGAAGGAAGTTTCTCGTACCCAACGAGTCGGACAACTTCCTCAACGAGGTCAGCCGGTTGAGTCAAGTCGGGGCGCCAACTTGGTGGGGTTACTACACAAATGTCAGGACTGGTCCGAACGTAGGTTGCACCAATTGCATCGAGTTTTTCGATCACAGTTTGATGATCGATGACCATTCCTGCTGTACGCGTTGGAAGGTCAAGATCGAATTCGATCACGGAGTCTGACATGGGCGATTCAACCGCGCACATACCCGCATAACTTCCGCCACCGTGTGCGATCAGTAAGGCGCACGCACGCGCGGATGCAATTGGTGCGAGTTCCCGATCAATACCCCGTTCAAAGCGACGTGACGCCTCGCTAGAGATCTTGTGTCGCCGCGAATTTCCTGCGACCGTTGATGCAGGGAAAAATGCAGCCTCCAGGGCAATACTGGTGGTAGAGCCGTCAATTTCAGTTGTCAATCCCCCCATCGTGCCTGCGAGCCCAATAGGTCCGCTGGAGTCAGCGATTATTGAATCGAGTGGGGAAAGATTTCGCACTACATGGTCAAGAGTCTCTAAGCTTTCACCAACAATGGCACGCCGAACCCGAACTGGACCACTTATTTTGTCCAAATCAAATGCGTGGGTAGGTTGACCAAGTTCCAGCATGACGTAGTTCGTTATGTCGACAGCCAATGAAATGCTGCGAATCCCACACGCTTGCAAACGCGCCACCATGTAACGAGGTGTTGGTGCATCTGGATTAAAACCAAGAACCGTACGGAGAGTGAGCAATTCACAGGCACTGAAGTCTTCAATTATGCAATCACGCGGCTCGAGTCCACTTGTTGGAGCACCGAGTTCTGGTTCCCAATTGATAGCCGGGTCGCGGAATTCCACTCCGAAGGCCGTTGCAACTTCGCGAGCAACACCACGGACGGACAACGCGTACCCTCGATCAGGGGTCACTGCAATGTCAAGAACTTCTTCACCAATGCCCAACAACTCATTTGCATTCTGTCCAGGATTAACACCGTCCAAGACCATGATCCCTGCATGATCCTGCCCAAGACCGATCTCACGTTCGGAACAGATCATGCCGTCGGAGACGTGACCATAGGTCTCACGAGAAGTTATGGTGAAATCACCGGGCAAAGTCACACCGGGCTCTGCAACAACAACGTGGTCACCTACAGCGAAATTTGAGGCACCACAAACAATTCCCCGGATCTGCGTGCCTATGTCGACCTGACACCAGCGAATCGGTTTTTTGAATTCGGTGAGTTCCTCAATTTCAATCACACGACCGATAACCAATGTTCCGCTGACACCAGCACCGAGAGTTTCAATGCCTTCCACCTCTAAGCCCGCATTAATCAAGGCTGCGGCTATCTCGCGTGCATTTGCTTGAACGGGTGCAAACTCCTTGATCCACGAAACTGGGAGTTTCATTAGGCCTCCAAACCGAATGCAGCGGTAAACCGAATGTCGCCTTCAACCATGTCCCGCATGTCCGAGACCCCACTTCGGAACATCAAGGTTCGTTCAATTCCCATTCCGAATGCGAACCCCGAGTACACGTCAGGATCGATTCCCACAGCTCGCAGGACTTTAGGATTGACCATTCCGCAGCCACCCCATTCGATCCAACCTTCACCACCACATGCGCGACACCCTGTGGAATCAGGATCGCCGAGACACACGAAACATTTTAAATCGACTTCCGCACTCGGTTCAGTGAACGGGAAAAAGGACGGGCGCCAACGAATGTCGATCGCAGGACCGAACATGACTTGGGCCAAATGATTCAAAGTCCCGCGAAGGTCGGCCATGGTCAATCCCTTATCAACAGCCAAACCCTCTATCTGATGAAAAACCGGAGTGTGTGTCGCGTCAAGTTCGTCGGTTCGAAAAACTCGACCTGGGGCCACCACATAAATTGGTAAATCCCGTTCAAGCATTGCTCGCACCTGAATCGGTGAAGTGTGAGTCCTTAACACAACTCCCGAGTCAGGACTTTCAACAAAGAAAGTGTCCTGCATGAGCCGCGCAGGATGGTCTTTCGGAAAATTGAGCGCATCAAAATTTGCCCACTCAAGTTCTAACTCGGGACCCTCAGCGATTTCGTATCCCATGGCGATGAAAACGTCAGACAGTCGTTCCATGAGTGTGGTTAACGGGTGACGGGCCCCCCGTTTAACTCGATCAACGGGAACACTGACGTCGACCTTTTCGCCTAGGAGAACTTCATTGTCGCGAATTTGGGTGAGTTCCTCTTCACGCGTTTCAAGAACCTCCCTGATTCGCGCTTTCGCTTCTCCAATTCTTTTCCCCACCTCAGCCTTTGCTGCCGGAGGCAATGCACCAATTTCCCGGTTCGCTAAGGCAATCGGGGAACGATCCCCAAAATGTTCGAGTCTGGCGGTCTTGAGGGAATCCAAATCTATGGCTTCATTGAATGCTGCGAGTGCGTCGGCAACCATTTCGTCAACCGAATCGGCATTAAGTGCTGAGACTTGCTTTGGATCAAATGACTTATTGGGAGCAGACAACTTAAGCCTCCAAAATCGCAGCAACGAGCAGATCCGCGCTCGCCTCAATATCTCCAGTGCCATGGACAACTAGGTCTGCATTCAATGGCGGTTCATAGGCTTGCCCGATACCCGTCATGTTGGGCAAATTGCCTGCGGCAGCCTTCGCATAAAGTCCCTTAGGATCACGCTCCGAGCAGATCTCCACCGGGGTGTCAACGAATACTTCGATGAATTCGCCCTTGTCAAAGAGCGTGGCGGCGCTCTCACGATCAGAGCGGAATGGAGAAACCAATGCAACAAAAACAACAACTCCGCTATCTCTCATGAGCTTGCTCACCTCGGCTACGCGACGAACATTTTCCGCACGATCTTCCGGCGTGAATCCAAGGTCTTTATTCAGCCCTGTTCGCATGTTGTCACCGTCGAGGACATAGGTATGAATTCCCATTGCGTGCAATTTGCGAACGGCTGCATCAGCGATTGTTGACTTGCCCGAACCTGAAAGGCCGGTAAGCCACACAACTCGAGCAGGATGACCCATTAGCGATGAACGAGCTTGATGATCTACGTCGTAGACGTGGGGGACAACATTGAATGCCCGACGCATTGCGTGTCGAGAAAGGCCTGCAGCAACAGTGTCGGCGGTCACTCTGTCAACAAGTAGAAATCCTCCGGTATCCCTGCACAATGAATACGGATCCATGGGAATCGGACGATCTGTCGCGATCTCCACTCTCCCGATGTCGTTCATGTTTAACACCCGTGCGGCGTGCTCATGCCCTGAGACAACATCAAGACGATGTCGCACATTTGTCACTGTGGCGGGGACTGAACGCGAACCAGAGATCAACAGATAAGAGCGACCGTGCGCCAGCGGCTCTTCACCCAACCACACCATGTCAACACCAAAACGGTCCGCAGGCTGCAGTGAAGTTCCCGCCACCAAAATGTCACCGCGAGTTACATCAACTTCGTGGTCAAGGGTGAGGGTTACTGCTTGACCAAAGGTTGCCAGTTGTAAGTCTCCATCCATGGTGACAATTCGGGCAATTTTGGCGGTACGGCCCGAGTCCGCAACCACAATCTCATCTCCTGGGCGAACCGATCCTGCTACCACCGTTCCTGCGTAGCCGCGGAAATTACCTTCGGCACGAACAATGAATTGAACCGGGAACCTAAAACCCTCATCTACCAATCGGGCAACCGGCTCCCAAACGGCAAGGGCACCCAGCAATGACTCACCTTTGTACCAAGGCATTGCGTCAGATTTCGTTGCAACGTTGGCGCCGGTGACAGCGCTCACTGGGATGCCATCAATTTGTTCGACTCCCAGACGTGCAGCCGTTGTTCTCACTTCACCCATGACTTGCTCGAAAACCTCGTGCGAGTAGTCGACAAGATCCATCTTGTTGACAGCGACTATCACCGTTTGCACACCCATCAGGGCGCACACCGTGAGGTGTCTGTGTGTTTGTGGGCGAACCCCTCGGGCTGCGTCGACGAGGAGCACCGCAACGTCTCCATTTGAAGCAGCTACCGCCATATTGCGCGTGTATTGCTCGTGTCCAGGAGAATCTGCGATCAAAACTCGTCTGCCATTGGGCAAGTTGAGATGACGATAAGCAACGTCGATTGTGATTCCTTGCTCGCGTTCGGCTTCAAGTCCGTCCGTCAACAGCGAGTAATCAACTTCGCCAACAGGTACCGTCGATCCACCACGCCGGGTGGTGCGTGCATATTCCAATTGGTCGATCGGAACACTGTCCGTTTCAACGAGTAAGCGACCAATCAGCGTTGACTTGCCGTCGTCGACCGAGCCACAGGTAACAAGATGCAGTACTGGAGTTTGTCCACTCATTAGAAATAGCCTTCAGCTTTCTTAGCTTCCATGGAACCGCCACCTTCACCGTCAATGAGACGCCCGGACCGCTCAGAAACTTTGCTAGTTTCCATTTCAGTGATCAAGTCGGCCAAATTATCTGCGGTGGACTCAACCGCGCCTGAAAGCGGGTAGCAACCCAGGGTGCGAAAACGCACACTCCTCATAACGGGCACTTCACCTTCGTTTAGTGGAAAACGCTCGTCGTCGACCATGAGCAAAGTTCCACCGCGCTCCACAACCGGCCGTTCCTTAGCGAAATAGAGGTCTGGGATTTCAATACTTTCACGCTCTATATAGCGCCAAATATCAAGTTCAGTCCAATTCGAGAGTGGGAAAACTCGCATGCTTTGCTCAGGGGCGAGTTGTGTGTTCGCTGTCCGCCAGAACTCGGGTCGTTGCTTTCTCGGATCCCAACGGTGCCCCGGTTCCCTGAGTGAAAAAATACGTTCCTTGGCGCGGCTTCGTTCTTCGTCACGGCGTGCACCACCAATGGCTGCATCGAATTCGTATCGATCAATTCCTTCCCGGAGTGCCACGGTTTTCATGAGCCGCGTGTACTCATGGGTCCCATGCGTAAAAGGAGTTACGCCTTCAGCCATTGCCTCCAGATTTTGCGCGATTCTCAAATCAAGCCCGAGCTCCTTCGCACGCTTGTCCCGAAAGGCAATCATCTCCTTGAATTTCCAAGTCGTATCGATGTGCATTACGGGAAATGGCAAAGGGGCCGGGTAGAAAGCCTTAATGGCGAGATGCAACAGAACTGATGAGTCCTTACCAATGCTGTACAGCAGAACCGGGTTACGAAATGCGGCAGCGGTCTCACGATAAATGTGAATTGCCTCAGACTCGAGTTCGTCAAGGACCGCGGAATATGGAACAGTCTGTTGCACTCGAGTACTCCTGACAAACAATTTTCGGTGGACGGATGGTTGAACTTTTAGCAAGCCTAATACGGCAGTGGGTTACTACGCCTCGGAGAGTACTTCCATGCCGGAATCCATGCCAGAGTCGGATTCAGCACGGGCAGCAGCCCGTTCAGCGCGCTTATTCATTGCGGATTCATTTCCCGCAGCGATTATCTCTGGATCCAAAAATGGTGATTCAATGCTGGTTACGGGGTTTCGAGCAGAAATCCATGTTTCCAGTTCCGGGCCCGACTCATAAGAAGTAATGAGGCAGTAACGCGGTTCATCACCTGGATGCCAAACGGCGTGATAGAGACGCTGTGTGTCGATAACAACCTGAGCTCCCGCGGGCAGTGGCACCCGGACCTCGGTCGATGGGTCGTCCCGTTCCTCCCGAAGGATCATGACCGAACCGGGGTTGTCGGTTAAGTTATAAAAGGAGCGAACAATCCACCCTGTTCCTTCAGGGTTAAGCCGATTGTTGTCGTCCCGGTGCAGATTGTAAATGGCGTCTGCGTAGGTATTCGGCTGCAATTCAATAACTCGACAACGACCAATATTTGCGCCCACTTCTTGCGCACGCTTTGTCAGAATCGGGGCAATTTCAACGTTCTCTTGAACCCAAATTCCATCTTTGTCTGTTTTTGGTGGAGTGTGATTCCAAAAACCGTCGCATTCCATATCGCCGTAGGCACTCGCCAGCGGTGCAAACCGAGTATCGCCGGAAGACTTCCAATCAACATAAACCAAGTTTTGCCATTCGCGCGGATCGGCCTCTTGGTCGTAGGAATCAACGATTACGTACCCGGTCTGATCAAATACTGGTAACTGCGTGTGCGACATACTCCTATTTTCGCACTTTGTGAGCAGCTATGCCGCACTCAACCGCGCGTGTTGGACACCATTTTCACGCAATGAGTGACTAAATTACATGTGAGTAAAGGCACAGTGCGGCACTCACCGCAGCATTGAGTGATTCCACTCCGGGAGCCATCGGGATCCGAACACCGGTGAAGCTCCACTTGCCGGACACCCAGGTGTCACTGACCCCATGAGCCTCTGAGCCAATAACCCAAATTGGGTTATTGGAACCTGCAGTAAGGCCGGGGTGAAGTTCAGCGGAGCCTTGACCCGTAAGAACAAAGACGGGTCGGTCCTTGGGCAAAACTTCCGGTCCAGCGACTTGGGCTATCGGGACATGAAAAAGTGAACCTGCGCTGCTGCGAACAACTTTTGAGTTCAGTGGATCAACACATGAACCAAATGTGAGGATTCCAGCGGCACCGGCTGCGTGTGCCGTGCGGATAATTGTTCCCATATTCCCTGGGTCAGACAGGGAATCAACAATCACTATTTGGCCGGAACGCGACAAAATTTCCGTCGAGTCTTCCTTGGCAATAGAACACAGAGCCAGCACCCCTTGTGGTGATTCCGATTCACACAAAGCACTCATCACTTCGACAGAAACAAGTGTGGTTGCGGTATCAAAACTTTCAAATTCCTCGAGGTACTCCTCGGTCAGGAAGAGCTCCTCGATTCGATCACTGGGCGCCATTGCGACAACAGACGGGCCCTCCGCTAGGAAGTGCCCGGCTGCGTATCGAGATGATTTCTTGTGAAGTTTTGATAGCTCTTTTACCCGCTCCGACTTACGCGAGGTTATGGTGCGCAACTAGACGCTCTGCGCTGGAACAGCTGCACGAGCTACTTCCACCAAC
>Ga0213861_10003865_pt1 | contig 12316 bp, 9 predicted proteins | sample PICome_4_FD_160110 | JGI IMG/M metagenome (GOLD analysis project Ga0213861, IMG submission 160110) | Coastal seawater microbial communities near Pivers Island, North Carolina, United States - PICO131 | ecosystem: Environmental > Aquatic > Marine > Coastal | place: USA: North Carolina | collected...
CACTAACATTGTCACAAGTGTTGATCTCCATCAAGTCATCTCCATAAATGTCATCATAATTAGTAGGACCCACGAGGGTTCCACTTACAAACTTGAGAAGAGTTGGGTAGCTTTTGTTTTTGAACCAATCTTCATCTGGAGCTGTTGAAGGTTCTTCATTCTCTCCTAGTCCAACTTCCTCCTGCATTGGGCAAGACCCTGTTCTCTGGAATATTGATTCATCTGAAGAAAGCCGAGCAGAGATGAGTCTATCATTTGTGATATTCTTCACCTTACCAACTAGAACATCATGCGACCATTTTTTATGAAATCCCTGTCCTAATCCCTCTTCATCATCTGCGTCAGATTCTGCATAGATCGATTCATCGTCATCACAGAATTGTGATATGTCGGGAATCATATTCTTATTATCTTCGCTCTTTTGCTTTTGAGCCTCGTCTTCATTCAACATTGTGTTTATAAGAACTGGATCACGTGCGCGCACCCTTTTATCACTCTGCATCATCATTTCTCTATCTTCAATGTTTTGCAGAATTTCAAACCCCGTCTTCCAAAATACAGTCTTTTCTCCTTTGAAATATCCAATACGTTCCCTGTTGAATAAAGTCCAGTAGCTTCCACCTATCTTGAGCTCGGCAAGAAGTTTACCATCTGGTTCTGGTTTTGGACGAAAGGGGTAAAACATCATGAGAGCCATCTTTGCATAGTCTTCTCTTTTTTCCTCTGCAAGTTGGCTTGGGGTATCAGAATCAAGCTCCAAGTCTTTGAGGAGACAGAGCTTTCCTTCTGATATTGATACCACTGCTACGGCCGGTAATCTCATACGTTCAAGGTATGCAAATTCACGACCAGGATGGCCCTTACAAAATCTATATCTGTCTCCTCTATTCTCTTTCTTAGCAACGACTTCTCCCTGCTTACCATCATCAATTTCTTTCAAGCTGTAATATTTCTTCTCATACAACTCTGTGAATTCATAAGCACATATATGTTCAAGCTCTTTTGGACGATATAGGTAGTCATCTGAAGTTGATTCGGGCCATTGTATCATAGTGCCATCCTCTTTTGACTTGTTTGTGCGCCTGAGTATGAAGTTTACTGCCTTGCCATCCAACGTCTCTTCCAACTGTTTGAGAAGTAGATGTTTTGGCTTGTGCGATGCAGAAAATCTTGACCCACCATGAGTAACAAGATAGTGAGCCATTGTTGAACTCACTACATCACGAGAAGTGCTAGCATTCATTGCCGACATCATCATGCTCAACCCTTGGACAAAATCACCTTGATCATCATCTTCATCCTCAACAAGATTCCTCTCTCTTTCCATTTGTAGACGTTTCAACCTCCGTATGAGTTTTTTCATTATTCTTTCCTTCTTTTCACTATCTTCTTTTTGTGTAGACTTGGAGGTATATAGTGTGAGGTAGAATGTATTACTAGCATCACCCATGATGACATTTGAATTACAATTGAATATAGTGCTTATTGGTAAGTTGTGTGTGTTAAGATACTGACAGCCAAGTGGACGTCTTGGTAAGATCATCCATGGAGAAGTTCTCTTGATACTACCATCAAGCAAGTACCATTCAAGCATCGTTGTATCTTCTCCTTCAAGTTTCATATCTTCGTGGATACAAGTGCGTTCACATGCTGCTTGTGGAAATGAACCAGAAGTGCATTCTTGTCCCTTCTTGAAGCATCGTGGGCCATGTAAAGCATAGTGCTCATTGTCTCCAGAAATTTGGAGTATCCTCCTAACATCCTTGTCACCCCAAAATTGATCATCATCATAGAAGCCACTCCACTCATCATATGATGTGCGGTACATTGCAATATCATGCCGCTCTCTAGAGAGGGGGAAGGTAAGATCTTCTGATGCACTTGTTTTCTTTTCACTATCTCGCAAGGCATTTTGGTGCCACTCATTCAATGTCAGATTGATAATGTCCTGTGGAGATACCTTGTCGCCACATTCTTCACACTTCATCACATTTCCATTAATGTCATGACAAAGAACTTTATGCCTTGCATCTCGAAGGATTTGGCGATCACACTCTTTGAAGATGTCTTCAACTTTCTCCTTCCTTTCAACTCCTTTGCACATGTGCTCTACTATCCACTCTGTATCTTCATCACGATATGATGCACACATAACAGTATCAATATGTGCTTCAAAATCAGCCCTGGCCTTTGCTCTCTTGGTTTCATCACCATCAAATATGGCATCTCTCATTTCAGAGAGCTTTTTTGACCAAAGAAGTAAATGTGCATGTAATGTTTTGCGTGCTTGTTCTTCTGCTGCCATTCCCCATGCATCAAGCTTGCCTACTATGCCTCCCTCTGAGCCAGTTTGAGTGTCTGGGTCCCAAGCCAGAAGCACTTCCAATACAATCTGCATGACACTTTGAAAGTACAATGAGCACGCTCCTGGGAAGTCAAGCCGTGTCTTTTTGCGTATTTCAAAGTCAAATATGCACTCTGCCTCTGTCGAATCGAGTGATGGGAGCTGGTGCTGTGAACAAGAAAAGTGAGCAATAGTATTAGTGGATACCTATAGAACCCTGTCTGGATACCCTCTGGGAATTGAAACCTGTCCTTTCTTACCTTCTTACCAGGCATTGCCAGCACTTTCACTGAGAAGGTGGCTAGATCATTTGGAGTGACAGTCAACATACAGGCATTCATACCACGTCTATCACTGAGCGCAAAGAATATACGTCGCCAGTATGCAGCAGCCTCAGAAGTATGACCCATTGCCTTGCATGATGCCGATACAGATTGTAGAAGTTGAGATGTTGCAGAGTTGGAAGTGTTGGACCCAGACGCAACATCTTCAAAATCTTTCACTGTCAGCCGAGAGATCTTTTCGGCCAGAGGAACTCCGTCAATATGCGCTCTGCACTTGACCTTACCGGAAGTGTAAGACAATTGACGATCGAGCATATGGTTTGCAATCAAACAAAAATCACCTCTCATGAATTGATCAAGTGATAGACGGCCATAATGTGCAAGGCATTTCTCCAAGGATACACCAGCTCGACGAGGCATTCTAGGACCACCAAGCCCAAATGGAAAAGCTGTTGGTAGAACATCCTCAAGTAAGAGGCCACTCCCGCTCTTGTATTCTCCGCCGTATGCCAAGAGTGTGGGTGGTGTCCTGTTTAACAATGATTTTGTAAACTTGAGGTGAGTATCGTATATACCTGTATCGGTAGATGGGTCATTGGCACTCGAGAAGTAGTATGTTCCACCATCAAACTCATTTTCAATAGTCTCATCCACCGGATCGTCCACAGTGTTTTGTTTGTCAGTCTCTTCTCTAACCAACGTTGGCTTGGGGCACTCTTCAGGCACAGTGACAGACTCATACCCCGGATGACCTGATTCTTGTATGAACCAAGTCATCAGATCAGTATACAACTTTGTATCAACCTCTCTTTTGTTTTCTATTATTCGTTTCTGACTGGGAGTATATCTTCCACCTAGTACAATATGTATGTGAGGATTGGCACCAGTGCTTTGAATATTGTTCATCACTGAACCCATGTATGTCTGATCGACCTCGTAAAATATGTAGTGACCTTGTATTGATTGTTGTGCCCCTCCAAAGTATGAGAAAGTATATCCATATGCTCGAGTTGGAGCCAGCATTGCACGCAAAATATCAGTGATATCATCGTCTTCTAGTGTTCTTGTGGTAGTGGTACCATCCTTGTTCCGAAGCATAAACGTTTTTGGTATGTGCCCTATCACAAATCCATTTGCTATTGCGTACTTTGGTGGCGACTGATAAGAGCTATTCTTTGTGATGCTATCACGACAAGACTGGCATGCCACATATCCACCAGTTTCACACCTCGAGCGCTGTGACAGGAGCAGTCCATCCATACCATCAACTTCGTACTGCTTGACTAGTTCAGGATGAAGTGGTTTGTACCCATTGTTCATGTAGAACTTATTGTAGCTTTCAACTCCAAGTCTAAGCTTGTTCTTCAATAGCTGATCTTTTGTCAAATGACAGACCTGCTCAGTGCCAATGATATGACGGTCGCAAACAATGCAGACAAGGGCTTGGAAGACACCTTTCTCGTTCTCGCCTGCACACTCCATTCGATTTGCAAGCTGTTTTGCCTTAAGTATATTTTCTTCTTTACCCCTTTTGCATCTCATATTAAACATCCTACATTCAACTGGGTGACCCCATAGGATTAGCCGGGCAGCATTTTCGGTAATTATACAAGCGCCACATTTAAAGCACAGTATCGTTTCCACACTGTCTTGTGCATGTGCACCCATCTCTTTTAAGAACAAACTTTTGTCAGTAGCTTCTGTCATCTTCACAGGCGTAGGAGGTTCCATTGACTGATTTATCCCCTTTTCTATCCATCTCAGTGTCCATCTATATTTATTCTATGCTGTATGATAATTGTAAGTGGACGATCAAACCACTCCATATGAGTGATATGTGTAACCATGATCTAATAGCTATCATATTCACTCGTTATCTTTCTGTTAATATTTTGTTTTTTCTCTATGGTAATATTGTCAGTTTTTTACAATGATATAATTTGATCTATTTGCCAAATCTGATAATTTGTCACAAAATCTCAACCAATATAATCTTTCAACAACAAAAGAACTACCCAAGCGCAATATCACAACGATTTGAACTCAATGCCATCCTTTCCGTCACATAAACCAAGCTCCTCGGCACTGGTCACCCAATATAGCTTCTTACCCTTCCTCATATTTTTTGACTTCTTCAGTTGAACATACATACGCTTCACTTGGTTTGGTATGTGTTCACATTGTCTACAATACCACAAATGCAGAAAGAGGTCAGGCCAGAGAATCATAAAAGTCACAATTTCAAAATTGATTCATCAAAACTTACATTATATGATGCCGTTGAAAACGGACAACACTGCTGTAAATACATCCAATTGTTCTTGGATACACCGAAGCCAACTCAGATCTGTCATTTAATGATATATGTTTACACCATTTACAACGGAAACCAACTGTATTTGCATATTTCTGTATTTGCCTGTTACGTCTACTATTTCTATCAAATGGATTGACAGTAACAACATACCCCTCTAGAATGTCTTTTCGTATGAGAATATGCACATCATTTAGATGTAGCTTGTCGATGTCTGTGTATAGGCTGAAGGTCTCATCAACATTGGTGCACACATGCTTTTCACGGTGCAATGGCTTTGTTCTCTTCTTTGAATTTTCAGTCTTCTTTGTTTTTATGCATGAGCTCTCTTTCTCTTGCCATTTGAGTGTTTGTTTTATTTCATTTGACCCCCAGATGAAGTCTCCTATCAATTCATCATTTAGTTGTATAGAAGGTATGTTTAGAAGGACTCTCCGTGGACTGCGACGTAGACCAATCTTAGGTTGAAAAGTACCAGAAGTTTCCAACCTATCCAAGATCAATTTCTCTTCTTCTATCTGTGCTTGAACATCATCACTGTCACTCCCAGCAGAAGAATCTCTGGATGGTACTAATGTATTATTTGCTTCATCTGCTGTTGTTTCTCTCGTCTTTGTAGTTTCATTGGAATTGTATATCATGCGCCCTATCAGGTTATCTGGGTCTTCATCATTTGACTCGGAGTCGCAAGTAATAGTTTCCGTGCCAGTAAAGACCTTCATAGAAGCATTAGAAGATTCCTCAAGAGAAACAGAGTTATCATCTCCCATCAAGATGACCTCCAAGGCGCTAGAGACACGAGGTATAACGTTCTCTGTTGGAGACCTATCCAAAATCATCTTTCCTCTTCTAATTGTGCAACTACCAATTCATAATCTATTCTAGCCACTTCATTTTCAAGATATGCAATATTCATATGACATTTATACAAATCGTCAATCTTCTCTATTCATATTCGATGTATATTCAAAATTAAACAAGAAGCCAGCAAGCAAGGTTCCCTCTTTTTGTGGAGAGGAAATATCTGCACCATATTTTTCAAATAACGACAAGTTACCGACCTTCCTCTTTAGAAAGAGAGTCAAAATTGTTGCTTCGGAGGTGGCGGCAAGTCAAAATCTCTGGCCAAATGGGACGTGTGCATTGCGAGAAACAAAAAGAGAAAGATCAATAACGCTTCATAACTTTACGTTTTAGTATACTTAGATATGAAACAAATTTCGCTCCACCGCAACAGCCGCGCGCTAAAGTGAAACAGGATAACAGAGAAGAGCCAGTATGTAATACACAACAACTGAATCAGGTCTTTACGTATCATCCTACATCCTCAACATGAACTCAAAGCAGATCGGAAATCAACTCTTTCATGTCATCGTTGTGCCAAATGTCTTGAGGGTGATATATAAAATGAGCCCAAGAAGGAGGGTGGAAATCGCATTCAAACTCACGATACGCACGAATATAATCATCAATGCTTTGTGCAACAGTAAATGCGTAGTCCCGTCCCCATGCCCAATTCATATACATATCATAGTTTTTTGACGCGTAATCCCTTAGCTGGAGAATGTGATTCATCTGTTGAATTGCAGTAGCTTTTAACTTAGTTGACGTGGCCTGATGACCTGCAATAGATAACACAATCTCGACCAGGGAAGAGAAGGCCCCTGTCTTGATAGACACGTTATAGCGTGTGAAGAGTGGCTTGAGCGTACGTTCCACGAGCTCTTTGTCTTTGCACATATGCTGTTGTTCAGGCATGTTGTTTTATAAGGATAATATAATTTATTAATTGTACACAGACAAATAAATATATTAGATCCATGGACAATTAGAAATTGTTTTAATTTATACGTTTTCTTTACACAAGTTCAAGCAAACAATACCGATGTTAGAGACCCTATCACATTAGAAGCCATATTAATTAAGAGGACGCCAATCTGACTCGGCAACATCTTCGAGTACTCGCTCACCCTCTTCAGGCGAGCCAAAGTACGCTGTCATGATACCATCATCAGCCATAACATCCTCCTTCGAGTTCTCCTCGGCGTACTGTAGCATCAACAGCCTAATACATTCAATATCACAAAGGAAGTAGTTCAACGGCTTTGGAGGGTCGGAAGACACGTCCTTATGAAATACATAAACTGGTGCATTCTTAAAAGCTGAATTGTTCTTCCCAAATTTGGTAAATTCGGCAGCAATACGTTTGCCAATGCTTGAAGCATCATCAGTGTCATTAGACCTTTCTGTTACGAAACAATCCCAACCAAAAGTTGTCCCATGTTGTCCAATGAGTTCAACATTACCCTCTTTTGAGGGATCACGACGATACGTAACTGACTTAACGATGTTTAAATCACCAATGACTTGTGTTTCGTTATATGCCTTCTTCATAGGGTAGACAAAGGCACTTTCAGGAGGATTCTGTGATAGAACACCTTGATATTTGGTGACCCAATGAACATCAAAGTTTTCAACTAACGTGCTGGAAGACGTGACCAAATTGGCCCTAGTAGTTGTAGATGCTCTTGAGGAGACAAGGGGTGTCACATTTGTCTTCTTCTTGAGTGGAGATGATACTCGAGCTGCCGGCGAGACAACTTTCTTCGGTGACTTTGGTGGCATGGTTATGTTTTGTGTAACGATTCGTGAAGGAGTATATATGGTATAGTATAGTGTGTGTGCACGGACCAAATTTCAATTTTATGAGATCATTTTGATTGATCAAGGTTGGGTTGTGACAAACATTGGGATTTTGGACTTTTCCTCTTTTTTGTTATATTATGTATCAGCCACCCATAAATTAGGATTCAATATGATGGGTATGTTCAAATTTCCATTCTTTTCTAGACTCTTCAACTCACGATTGTATAACAGATACAATACCAATGTACTTCGAAGCCAACATACTAGTAACTATGAGGGTTGTATATCTGATACTGAATCAATGCACAGCGAACTAGTGCAAATGATGCATTTAGATGCACATGAATTGGAGGTTGAGGACGAAGAGGACGAGTGCAATAGTATTGATGAATACTTCCACGACAATGACGGTGTGACAATACCTTTGTTGATGGATGATGATACGTGGATTAATACCAATGAGTTATCAAGCAGTGATATGGATGACTCGACAGCGCCGCTTGATTATGACTATATATTGTAATGCACAAGAAAGAAAACCAATCAAAGTAGAATCTTCTACCTGTTAACAAGTACATTTAACAAATATTGACGCCATTCATAGACTACCACCTACCATGTAGCAGGATAATCATTCTCGCCAGGTGACTTATAGTGCTTGCAAATTACCTGTGCTAGATGATGTAAGTTAGCTCTGTGCCTCCATTTAGTTTCATCGTTATACTTCGTTGGACAATCCAGTAGAGGCTTGATTACACGTTCAACCAATCTGTGACGGATCCTAATATGTACATTACCGTCTGGGGGTCCTTCAGTCAAGATTGCATGAACGCCATCAGTATGACCCTCAGTAGTATCAGCTAACAGTAGATATTCGAATGGATTAAGAGGAACCATCTGGGGATGGCGAGTCAGTTCAGGAGGACAGCTGAATGAGAAATGTACGCTATATTCTAACTTGTGCCTGAGATTATCTGGGATTCTTTCAAGTAGTAAGGCTATCGCCTGTTTTGTATTCATATACTTGTTGAATCTATATTTTTTCACTTTCGTAATTTGTTCCTTGGTTTTCTTCTCATTAAGTTTGTGACACCTCTCTCTATGTAATGACATTGCGTGTATAAATTCCTGTCGAGCTTGTGATTGATTCGGTTTGTTGGCTTCAATATACTGCTCGACTGATTGATAATCAGGTAGATTGGTCATTTCGTTTAATTGACTTATTGTAGTGATTGGCCCAACCCTGTCATTGTTCTCATCAAAAAACGACTCATTCAAAGCGTAATACACTGCCAGACGACGAGATACGGACCCAGTATATGGCTGTTCTTTCATGAAGTGATGAAGCACCAAATTTACATCCGGATGTTGAATGATGTCATTCATCTCTATCATTGACTTGAGAAGCTTAGCCGGCTTCATGTCAACACGACTGGTGAGTTCTTTTTTGCATGCTAGACATAGAACAAGGCCATAATCAGATATGAGATTGACTTTACGAGTACTGCAACATTCACAATGGTTCTCTGCTAGAAGGCGTAATAATCGAGTTGGCTTTGGTATGAGTATTGTGTTGGCTAAAACTTGGGCGTAAATCCTTTCAATTCTAATTTTTGTATATTTGTTGCCATTGAGTAATGCATTCTTCATAACTACGGAGTATGTCAAGAGAGGTCTATCACGCAAAGATGTTCCATACGATAGTGTAAAATTATGAAGCTCTTTCGGGTTTAGATATTCCACGACCTTTTGATATGTATCATTTATTTCAAAGATGGGGAAGACGGAACGTGATGCATCATCAATCAGCGGTTGGTGTTGTTGGGGACGTTGACTCATTATATTCTATATATCTATTGATTATTATGAAGGGATTGCTTCAGGTTTTGTGAGCTGTGATGGAAGATGTACGTTCCGTATTTTATGAAATTGCTGAGTACTATACATAAATGTGGAATATTGTACTTTATTCAACTTATATACAGTAACACCTGACTTATTGAATAGCCTGGATAGCAATCAAATGAAAGGTTCTGGTGAAGAGGGTGTCCACAAACGGTATTCAGGTCATATTCATTTGAGTCCCAAATAACCTTCATACATTTGATATTCTGTATCTATCATCTTACGACTAGTTGTCTTGTTTCAATGAAGAAGCTCACTTGGAAGCCCAACGATAGTATGTAGAAGGCATGGTGCGAAGAAAGCAAAGAGAAGGAAAGGATGAATGACCTGACCACACAATAATCTATAAGGTTAAAATAAGACTCTAATAGAAGTTATGACATCAGTGTCAAGCTAATTAAATAGCTGTGAATATATATCCAAAACTGGGGCGTAGTTTAGTTGATACAATAATGATACACCTGATCACTAGATCTCGAAAAAGATGATCAAATTGACTTGTTTTGTGACGGGTCAGGGTCTTTTAGGACAGCTCTTCTTGCTAGAGTTCAGAACGAAGAGTGAAGAGATCATAACGTTGTTGTATACACCAGAACTCGTATGCCTCCGTCCTTTGAATGCTGTTGACCGCTGTTTTAGACTCATAATTTTCTCTCAGAGTAGCTTCAAATTCACCCTTTGAGATGACTCCCTTCATGTAACCTATTTGAACAGCTTTCAATGCTTGATCGAATCCTTGACTTGCTGCAATCTGAAAATGCTTGAATGTTATGCTATCATCAAAGAAGAACCTATTGTTCAATACACCCAGATTGAAACGCGCTTTCATTTCACCTCCTATTGCCGCCATTTCGTAATAATGAACGGATCGTAATAGATCTTTTTCAACGCCAGGATACTCACCACTTTCAGCAAGCAATGGATTGTAAGCGTCCCCCAATGAGGCATAAGCCTGCGAACTTCCAAGCTCGGTGGCACGGAGAAGTAATTCAATGCCATATTTTATATCTTGTGGTATGATGTTACGTTTACCTTCAGAGTACCAGAACCCAAGTATGGCTAATGCATTACAGTCATCGGGTTTAGCATACACTCTGCTATGCAATCTACTCATCCTCTCTTCACCCGATGTTTCAACTGGCTCCCTACAGAATGGGCACAGAGGAAGCTTGTTGGACTTGAGTTTCTCTGCTTTGTTCCTTTCATTTTGTTCGTCAATTATCCCTTTCATACACCCCAAACATATGATCTTACCACAGCATGCCTTATAATGGCAAAGATTAAATTCTGGTAATACAAGGAGGCATACAGGGCAATCCTCCTTGCGATCAGGTTTGACAAACAATGATGTTTTATCAACGCTTGGAATGTGACCGGAGGTGCCTTGAAAAAGCTCTGTAGCTACGTCCCGTTCTGGTTGTATCATTGTTGCAAACAATGGTGTTGGACTATATGTGTCCGTCGTAGCCTTGATATCCTTCTTTGCTCTCTTCTTCTTTACTCTCTTCTTCTTAACACAAGTCCCTAATTTCAACTTTCCCATATCTGAGTATAGCTCAGCTACCAACGAATTATTCTTAGTACTCATATTCATGTGTTGTTTGAACTGATACCGACTTGAACGAAGAAGTATTTATGATATGAGTGCAAGTCAGTTAATGATTGTCAAGTTCTGCTTGTATTGGTAATCTTTCCATTTCACTCTTGGATCGGACTCATCTTGTCGACAAATGAACATATGATGATACTATAATGATACATTAAGGAAACAAAACCTTCTATACTGAATTGGTGCTGGTACCAATCAGGAGTTGATGTCTAGTATAGATATGAGACTTATGAGTTATTACCTAGCCAATATAGTCAAGAGCCATGGAGGCATCTGTCAATCGGTCCCGACCAGAACTCAACAGCCTTCTTACGAAGAGCTTTGAGCCAATACTCAGGTCGCCCCATATTTCTTCTTCAAATACAATGATTCCTTTCTTAATAGCATCGTAGATTTCACTATCAGTATCACCACTAAATGGTGGATAGCCACACAGCATAATATAACAAACCACACCGGCTGACCACAAGTCAACACTTCGATCATAAGAACCATTCAATATGTCAGGCGACATATAATAAGGTGAACCGAGTTTGGTACGCATTTTTTGGTCATGGAGTCCATGATACTTGGAAAAGCCAAAGTCAACAAGCCTAACTAGTGAGCCTGTATTTGCGGAATTGTAGGGGTTGGAGGAGAAAAGAACATTCTCAGGTTTTATGTCTCTGTGAACTATATTCTTGTCATGAAGGTATCGTATCGATTCCAAGAGAGCTTTCATTATTGATATCGCATTCCTCTCTGATAAGCACCCATATTTATCCTCCATAGTACTCTGGTCTATAAAATCAAAGAGATCTCCACCAGAATACAACTCAGTAATGATATGCAGATAACGATAATCTTCGAAGTAGTCAATGGTACTTAATATATTTGGATGATTGACCTCTCTAAGTACATCAATCTCCTGTTTATAATCCAACTTTCCTTGAATCTCGAGTTTATCAATGGTCTTCACAGCATAGTAGGTACCGTTCAGCCGATTTGAACATTTCACAACAGTACCAAAAGCGCCTTTGCCCAGAATTGAGGAGTCGAGCATATCATAAGTATCTGATATGTCACGATTAGATGTGGAAGCACCAACAAATGATTCATTAGTAGGTACTTTAATCTTGGGGACTTTAAATATAGACATGGTTATTTTTTTTATGAGAGATTGGTAGTTTGTGATGATCAAGATCTAGTGATATCTTATGTCTACTCACTCGCTA
>Ga0213861_10003877_pt1 | contig 12300 bp, 11 predicted proteins | sample PICome_4_FD_160110 | JGI IMG/M metagenome (GOLD analysis project Ga0213861, IMG submission 160110) | Coastal seawater microbial communities near Pivers Island, North Carolina, United States - PICO131 | ecosystem: Environmental > Aquatic > Marine > Coastal | place: USA: North Carolina...
CAGGAAGGAGTTCTTTGTTGAGTAAGTTGTATTGATCCTCGATCATGGCTTTTGCCCGAGTGCGGATAGCCGTGAGTTGCTGGGAAGGAGTCAGTCCTGAAATGCCTCGCTTGTGTGAGCCAGACATGCGCATCAAATGTAATCCTCCGACACGGACTTGGAAAAATTCGTCGAGATTGGATGCGGTGATAGCGAGGAACTTAAGGCGTTCAAGCAATGGTAGGGACTCGCGGTTTCCTTGATCAAGAACGCGCTGGTTGAACTCAAGCCAAGATAATTCTCGGTTAATAAATGACATGGATGGGATAGTGGGTGTTGAGAATGTTAGTTGCCTTCACGGATTGCTACTCCAAGACCGTAGACGTCTTTAAAGACGTCAGCCTTAGAGCCCATGGCCATGCGTTCTATGGATGCGTCACTGATGCCCTTCAGGGTGATGTTGAGTTTTTGTTTGCTAATGCTTACATCGATTTCACCTACGCGTGAAGTGTGACTATGGTCAAGAGCATCTGCAATTCTTAGAATGGCGGCCAGTTTTGAAACGCGCATGCGATCCTCTGCAGGTAAGTCCCGGTAGCCTGCGTGGTTGGGTTTAGGGCCTGATCTGCGGTGGTAGCGAGCGAGCAGTGAGACAATACTCAGATCACGCTGACCAAGGCCGAAAATTTCGCTATTGAGGATGATGTAGTGAGAGTGTTTGTGGTGGGCACGTGAACTGATGAAATTTCCGCATTCGTGAACGATGGCGGCACATTGAAGTAGTAGGGAATAATGCTCATCGAGCTTATGAAGCTCCGCGGTAGCATCAAACAATAATTGGCTGAGACGAGTGACTTGGTTAGAGTGCGACCTGTGCACCCTGTATTTGCGTGCTAGGCTCACGGCTGAGCGTAGGACTTCTTTTTGGAAGCCTTCTGTTAGTGAGAATGATGTGGGGATGTCCAGAAGGAGGCCTCGTTCATAGTCACTGCCTGGAAGACGTATCGTTTTTAGTTCAAGAGTCTCGGCGATGGCGAGGTTGATTTCTAGGGCAGGGATGATCGCTTGTGCGCTGTTGTAATCAAGTTGGTAGCGCTTAACGCGCATTTCCTCCGTCATAGAGGCGATCTTTTTTGCCATCTCGGCTAATGCACTGTAGCTGCTTTTTGTTTTTCCTGGCTTGGCCAAGAGGTGAGCTAGGTGCTGAATTTCGTAACCGATCACCACCAACTCCTCAATGTCTGCATTTCGGTAGTCGTGATTGATTTGGTTGATCTGACTACGGATATGTTCGCGAGTGAGTTTGGTTATACTGAAGCTTGCATCTTGGTCGTCTTGATTTTTGGTAATGGCTTCTCCGGTGCGGTAAACGCCCAGCCTGTAATTACTGTAATCTGAGATTCTTCCGTTCTTAAAGAGCAGGGCGCGCGTATTTCCAGGGCCGACGTGAACGACTAGTGTTGTGCGCTGATTCATTGAGGGCGTATCTCGAAGCCGTCTCCGTGTCTTCAAGTAGATGAGGCGTGTCATTTCACCTTCGTCGAGGGTTTCGATTTGTAGCCCGCAGCCGATTTGTATGCGATTGAGAAAGGAGTCTTGGTTGCTGGCTTCGGCCAAAACATTGGTGGCGACGGCACGGATAGGGGTGTCTTCGGTGGCGCCCAGCTCCTGGAGTGTCTCGCGGTAGCCGTTGAGGATTTTTACGCAGCGTTCGATGGTGGATCTCCTCACGGCCCCGCGTTGGTAGATGTCATGTGCCAGCGGGATAGACTGCTCGAGAAAGTCTCCAGGGGAATGTTCAGAATCCGTATTTGCCTCTACGATCAGTAGCGAGATCGAGCTTGCTCCGATATGGATGGATGCTTGCAGGGATGGCGCTGGGGTCATGGATTTTTAGCTTCTGAAGGTGATTGAGTGATAGAGAAGATGGGGTCAACGGAGGTTGCTGTGCATAGTGTGACCAAGTCAGGGTCAAAAGTCTTGTGTAAAATGGTGACAATGATCCTTGATGTTTGCTGCTTGGGGAGTGGCGCTCGAGATGGGTGGCGAGGCACGCTATCTGGGGCCTAGGCTGAATGCAGATTGTCAAAAAAAGACATAATAAGCTTGATTTTATGGGGTAAAAATGATTTGGAGTCTGCTCGCACTTGCATCTTCCACGTAACTCGTGGTAAATGTATTTTCACAAATCACCATACACTCACGACTTGGCTATATGGACGAATCAAACATTATCCCGTTTGAGCAATCCAAGCCTAAGCCTCTGTCTTCCTCAAATTCTATGAAAAGCAACCTTGTTGTAAAAGCCGCTGAGATCATTGAAGATCCTCAAATTCTCGTAAATGTCCTGTCAAAGCGTGTTGCTCAGCTCAACCAAGGACGTTCGCCTCTCATCGATACCGTTCCTAGCATGGGCGCTGCAGATATTGCTTTGACTGAAATCATCGAAGGCAAGGTAGTGCTTTCTAAACCCAAGGAAGATTAATTTCTTCCAACAGCAGAGGCGTGGAGCCAGTGGCTTTGCGCTTTACGTGCATGTGATAGTATGAGCGCCGACATAGCAACTAATCGCAAGGCGCGCCGTGATTATCACATCTCTGATACCTATGAGTGTGGTATTGAGCTAAAGGGCACAGAAGTGAAGTCCATACGAGCTGGCAAGGTCAATATTGCCGAAGGTTATGCTCGTATTGAAAATGGCCAGGTTTTTCTCTATGGTTGCCATATTCAGCCATGGCAGACGGCGGGTGAGTGGTTTCAGCACGGCGTGACTAGGCCCAGACGTCTGTTACTACATAAGAAAGAGATCATTAAACTCGATGAGGTCACCTCTCAGAAAGGCTGTACTTTGCCATGTCTGAGAATGTATTGGAAAGGCGGCAGGGTAAAGGTGGAGATAGGAGTAGGCAAAGGTAAGACTCACTCAGACCAAAGGCAGGATTTGAAAAAGCGCACAGAGATGCGTGAGGTAGAGCGAGAGGTCTCTCGATTTAATCGCCGCTAGACGATGTGCTGATGTTTGATTTGCGTCAATTTGCAGCTTTAGCTCCTGATTGGTACTTGCGTCTGCAGTATCATCATGAGCTGGATTCAACCAATGATGAGGCCCGCAGATTAGCTGAAGCGGGTGCTGAGCACGGAACCGTGGTGCTCTCAGATCACCAAACGGCGGGCAGGGGGAGAAGAGGGGCTAGTTGGGTTTGTGAGCCTGGTGATGGTTTACTCTTTTCGATGGTTGTTCGCCCTTCATTTCCCAAAGCGAATTGGAGCCGTATCGCTCTTGCTGCAGGCATCGGCATTGCGGAAACACTCAATGCTAAATGGGGCGTTCGGGCGCAGGTGAAGTGGCCCAATGATATTTACATTCAAGATAAGAAATGTGCCGGTATCCTTACTGAGGCACGAGAGGATTTTGTCATCGTTGGCATAGGGGTGAATGTAATGAGTGCCCCGCCATCAGGAAATGCAAGAATTGAGGCGATCGCTGTGGCTGATGTGGTGCAAAGCCCTGTATCTCGAGAGGTGGTTCTTGCCGCATTGTTGACGGGCATCATGACCGAGGTGGATGCCTGTGCTGGGCACTTTGAAGCTCAGCTGGAACGCTTGCGGAAGAGTTGTTATCTCACGGGGAAGAGCATCAAATTTAGCGCGCATGAAAAAGAATTCAGCGGGCTTGTCCGTGGAGTGGGTCCTGATGGAGCGCTGCAAGTCGAAGTCGACGGGGAGGTGATGTCTTTTTCTCAGGCATCTGAAATCAATGTGCTTTGATCTCAGCGCGTGCTTGGTTCATTACAGGGAAATATCTTCGAGTGGTTCGCCTAAGGCTTTTTTGAGGGCAGCGCCAAGGGGGCTTGCGAGCAGTCTGCGCCAGTCCTCTAGGGTTGTTGTTTCTGAGAGCTGGGGTAGCAGCTCGACATTGCGGCCTGCACGCTTTGCTTTTGACTCTGTTGTGCTTAGTAATGCCTCGCTGTGCCATTGAATATCTTCAAACAATTCAGGGGCTTCTGATTTCAATGCTAGAATGTAGTAGCGGCCTTTATCGGTTGGGCCAATGACGGTGTCTCGAGAAGTTTCAGAGTGAAATCTGGCAAAGGTAGCGTTAATCCAGCGAGCACCGCACTCGATGCAGGTCGGGTCAATGAGGGCGATTTCTTGATATCCTTCTGAGAATGCTTCCGTGAAGGCGCGTTGTATTTTCTGTCCTAAGTCGCCGTGACCTTGTGGTCGGAAATCTACCTCCTGCGGTACTTGCTCGGCAGATGCTGAGCTGGGAGCTATATATAAATTCTCAGTCATGCTTGAGCGGGCGTCCATTTTAGGGAGCAGCCAGAACTTGGCTGCGTCACTGGCGTCATCAGGGGAGTAGCAAAAACGAATACGGCATTTCTCGAGTCCCTGTAATTGCCTCAGCATGACCTCAATCAAAGCCTTGTAATAGTCACTTGCCTTCGCCTCGCCTACATCGGCTGCAAGTTTAGGTAAAACCTCTCCAGGGGTAGGTTCGTTAATGAATACAAGCAGTAGGCGCATGCTGTGATCTTATGGACGTGGGCGAAAAACCAAACACGAAAAGTATAAAAATCGGAACGAATCGATGAAATGGTTAACTTAGGTTGATTGTTAAAATCAAAGGAATTTATCTTGCCAGTGGACATTGATTAAGGGATGCTTGATTAACGGAGCGTTTCCCCGCGGTCCTTCATCTAGCTGACACCCATATAGCTAATACTATGGCTGCCCCCCGCAACAAATTAAGAAGTAAACAAAACGATCGCAAGCCTTGGCCCAATGAGGTTCTTGGTATATTGCTTTGTGGATTCGGCCTGCTCTTGTTGTTGTCATTGGTTTCCTTTTCGTCCAGTGATCCATCGATTTTTCAGTTCATGGGTGGTGCTGGTGGTGAGGCTGACGGTGAACTGGTTCGCAAGAATTGGATAGGACCGGTTGGAGCGAATGTAGCCTATATCATTTTTGCTTTATTTGGTGCTGCCGCATATCTGTTGGCCTTGACGCTGATCTGGATGGGGGCGGCGAAACTCGTAATGAACGCGAGGGCTCCGTGGTACACGTGGGCTGGATGCGGAATCTTCATCCTGAGTGCTGCCGCATTGCTTTCAGTGCAGACTCTTTTCTTTACGCAATGGGCAAATAGCAGTGGCATTGGGGGTGGCGCAGGTGGTTGGATAGGCTACTGGACAGGCACACGCTTTCTGGAGGCATTACTTAATAAACCTGGTGCCATTCTGGTGCTGGTTTGTGTGTATCTCATTAGTCTTATTTTGCTCACTGGCTTGCACCCGATCACCTTTAGTAGTGCGGTGGTGAGTTACATCGTAAAATGGGCTGCTGGCCTTAAGGAGAAAAGAAGGCATAAATCCCAGGCGGTTGGTAAAAGCACAGCTCTTGATCAGCTTCGCAAAAGGCAAAATCAAAGTCTTGCAGATGAGCTTAGCGCAGAGGGCGAAAATTCTAAACTAGGAGCTTCGGGAAAAACTACACGCAAGAAATCTCCAGAGAGCGGTGGTCAGTCCGCAGCGGAGATCGAGCAAGACCCACAGGCAGAGCTGCCCCTCAGGGAGACACCTACACCACAGATCATTGATGCTTCTAAACGCCGCAAACCCTCTGCGGACCTAGGCGCGAAACCATTTGGCAAAAAAAAGCAGGAATACTCGGGCCTGACTACCGATGAGTTTGAGGATTATGAACTACCAGGATTCGACCTGCTGGATATACCCGAGCACGAGGAGCCTGAGGTCGAGGCCGACAAAAGCGAGCTTGTGGCGATCCAAAAAACGATCGTAGATACCCTCAAGGCCTTTGGTGTTGAGGTGACTCCAGGAAATATCACCAGAGGTCCCACCATTACCCGCTACGAGGTTTACCCAAGTCCGGGCCTGCGGGTGAGTAGGATTACCCAGTTGGAGGCGGATATTGCACGTGCCACCAAGGCTGAGCAGATCAACATTCTGGCTCCGGTTCCTGGCTCTGACACCGTAGGCATTGAGATTGCTAATAATGAGAAAGTCGCCGTGCCTTTGCACGAGTTGCTGCAGGACCCAGCGTTTGCTAGTGCAACCAAAAAAATTCCTCTTGCACTCGGCAAGGATGTTTATGGAAATACCGTCATTGGCGACCTGACCGCGATGCCGCACTTGCTGGTAGCGGGCGCGACGGGCTCGGGTAAGTCGGTATGTATCAACTCCATTATTTCGAGTATTCTATTCAAGTTCAGTCCTAACGAACTTCGCTTCATCATGATCGACCCCAAGGTGGTAGAGATGCAGATGTACAATTCGCTGCCCCACCTGGCGGTGCCAGTGGTGACTGATCCCAACAAGGTGGTAGCTGCGCTGCGCTGGGTAGTGAATGAAATGGAGCGGCGTTATCGCATGTTCGCTGAGGTGGGCGTGCGTAACTTCGATGCATTCAATAAGCGTGAAATCATCAAGGAGGACGACCCTGAAATCGATCCTGATGCCGACGAGGAAGTGGATGAAGAGTATGATGCTGAACATATTGAATCTATCGCAAAGGCACTCGCCGACGGTGAACTTGGGCCAGATGCCCTAGACGGCTCAGATGACGAAGATGAGATCGAGAAAATCCCTGATCGTGTGCCATACATTGTGATCATTATCGACGAGCTTGCTGACTTGATGCAGACGGCGCCTGCCGACATGGAAATGAATATCGCCCGTATTGCCCAGAAGGCGCGTGCTGCAGGAATTCATTTGATTGTAGCTACTCAGACGCCACGTGCAGATGTGGTCACCGGGATCATCAAGGCGAACATCCCGTGTAGGATTGCATTCCAGGTGTCATCAAAGCTTGATAGCCGTGTCATCCTCGACGTTTCCGGGGCTGACAAGCTTGTTGGTAAGGGGGACATGCTTTATCTGCCGCCCGGATCAGCCAAGCTCGAGCGTGCTCAAGGCGCATTTATTGAGGACGATGAGGTGGAGAAACTCGTTAAGTATTGCTCGAACCAGGTTGAGCAGAAATTTGAAAGCGCCGTGCAGGAGCATATCGAAAACAGTGGCTCTGGTGGCGATGATGATGTTTCGGACGCCGATGAGGAAATCGTCGAAAAATGCCTTGAGGTGATTCGTCAGGAAAAGAAAGCCAGCACTTCTCTGCTTCAACGCCGCTTGCGGCTTGGTTACACACGCGCAGCTCGCATGATGGATATCCTTGAACAGCGTGGCATTATAGGTCCAGGTGAAGGTGCCAAGCCACGTGATATTCTGATCAACGTAGGTCAGGACGAGGCCTGATGCACTACTAGCCTACTAGTAAGTGATCAGAGTAGCTGCCGAGGCTTCTCTTTACTTCTTCCACGAGTCCTTCAGCGCAACGGTGCGGTTGAAGACTATTCTCTGCCTAGGAGTATGATCGATACTGTCGGCGCAGAAATAACCAATCCGCTCAAACTGGTAACGAGAACCTTTGTCGGCATCGCTCAATGAAAGCTCAAGCTTGGCGTTCTCGATGACGGTCAGCGAATCTGGATTGAGACAGCTGAGAAAGCCGCCCTCGGCAGCATCTGGATTTTCCTCGGAGAACAAACGGTCATAAAGGCGGACTTCAGCAGTGACCGCTGTGGCGGCATCTACCCAGTGAATAGCAGCACGGCAATTGATGCCCTCTGGTGCATCCTGGCCAATGGTATCTGGGATGAATTCACAGTGAATCTCGATGACCTCTCCAGAGTCGTTTTTCTCAAAGCCTGTGCAAGTGATGATGTAGCCACCTCGTAAGCGGGCTGATCTGCCTGGTCCGAGGCGGAAGAATTTATTGGGGGGATCTTCCATGAAGTCCTCATGCTCAATCCAGATGTCCTTACTGAGCGAAACCATGCGAGTTCCAGCTTCTTTGTCGGCTGGGTTATTGGGGACTTCAACGAGTTCAGAATGATTGTCAGCAGGCCAGTTGGTGATGACTACCTTAAGGGGGTCAAGCACAGCCATGCGTCGCTGGGCAGAGTGGTTTAGCTCGTCCCGAATTTCAGACTCAAGGATCGCCATGTCAGTAACACTATTGACCTTAGTGACGCCGCCTCTCTTACAGAAGTTACGGATGGCGACGGGTGGATAGCCGCGGCGGCGCATTCCTGAGATGGTGAGTAGACGGGGATCGTCCCAGCCGCTGACATGTCCTTCCTCAACGAGCTGGAGCAGCTTGCGCTTACTCATCACCGTGTAGCTGAGGTTTAATCTAGAAAACTCAATCTGGCGCGGCACTGAGGGCACGGGACAGTTCTGCACAAACCAGTCATAAAGGGGGCGGTGGTTTTCAAACTCGAGGCTGCACAGAGAGTGAGTGATATGCTCATGAGCATCTTCCAATGGGTGGGCGAAGTCATACATCGGGTAGATGCACCACTGGTCACCCGTATTGTGGTGAGTAGCGTGCATGATTCGGTAGATCACCGGGTCACGCATGTTCATGTTTGATGAGCTGAGATCGATCTTGGCACGCAGCACCATCGATCCATCAGCATGTCCGCCCGCTTTCATTTCCTCGAATCGAGTAAGGCTCTCCTCTACAGGGCGATCTCTGAAGGGGGACGGGGTTCCAGGGGTGACAACATCACCACGGTTCTTCTTCATCTCCTCAGGAGATTGTTCGTCCACGTAGGCAAGGCCGGCGTTAATGAGGTGCTGGGCACAAGCATAGAAAAAATCAAAGTAATCACTAGCGAAGTAAAGGTCATCGCCCCAGTCAAAACCGAGCCAGCGAACGTCATTCTTGATGCTTTCGACATATTCGGTTTCTTCCTTTTCAGGATTGGTATCATCGAAGCGCAAGTGGCAGCGAGCATTGGTTGCTTTGTTTTCTAGGGCAATGCCAAAGCTGATGCAGATGGCCTTGGCGTGTCCGATATGCAGGTAGCCATTGGGCTCAGGCGGGAATCGGGTGATCACCGTGTCGTGTTTTCCGCTCGCCAGATCTTTGGCGATTATTTCACGAATGAAGTCAGTGGGTTCTTTTTTATCGGCTTTGCTCATCGGGCTCGTTTGTCTACTGGGCTGCTTGGGTCAAGTGTGGCCGAGTTCTAGAGATGTTTGACCTAAATCAAAAGGAGAATCTCAGCCGGTTTTGCCCTCTCGGAGAAACTTCAAGGTGAGCTCCATGACACGCGGGTCTGAGGCGATGAAGGTGTGATCAGTGTCCATCACATGGAACTCATTCATACCTTCGATCTTGCCTCGTTCGACCGAGACGATGCCGTCATTGTCATTATCGAGCAGTCGACGAAAGAAGGGGATGCGGCTTTTTTTGCCCATAATGACGGCGGAATCGATCTCATTCGGCAGTGGGGGCGCCTTTATTGTATTGCTACCCAGTTTGGCTGCTGCAGGGCCAAGCGTGTGCGCCAGAGGCTTATAGCGTAATGCCCAGTCAATAATTTCACTCCCTTGGTTCGGTGGGGCAAGCATCACAATACGTCCAGCCTGTTCAGGGGGCATCATCTGGAGTAATTCCCGTGCCAGGACTCCTCCTAGGGAATGTGTGACAAAGTGAACCTTTCGTTGGCCTCCGTGGAGCTGTATGGCTCGATGGATCAGGCCGGCAAGCTCATCGATCGGTTTGCGGAAGGAAGGGTAGGGCACATTGATGCTCTGATAGCCATTTTGGTGAAGGAATTGTGCCATGGGTTCCATCGCCCAGAGGCTGCGCCATAACCCGTGTAGCAGGATCACGGCATCGTCGTCGTTTTCACGCACAATCGTCTGGTGCCATGGCATAGGCATGCGCAATACGCCCATTCGGCGTAATTTGGATGATTTCTTGATGGAGGCCACTTTTTTGTCAGATGCTGTTCCGAATTATCATATTACTCCTCATTAGGGTATCAAATACATGCATTTCGATGGAATTAGTCATATTAACAAGCTTGATTTACAGTGACTTAGTAAGCGTAAATAAACACCATAAACTGTTTATCGTTAATATTTTGCGAATAAGTTAAATGGTGTAAATGCGATATTTGATGTGAATAAGTTGATGCGTGTGAATAAGATGGTTGATGTGAATAAGATGGTTGATGTGAATAAGATGGTTGATGTGAATAAGATGGTTGATGTGAATAAGATGGTTGATGTGAATAAGGTGAGTGCAGGCGAATAAGAGATTGAGGCAGTCCATGGCTGATAAGTTGTTCAGAAGCGGTTCGCCATAATTGGCATGCTTGCTGCTAAAAGCCTTCTTAGTATTGATTTAGTCACCACAGCCCAAACCCACAAATACCACTAATATGCACCTTATCAGCGAAGAAGAAGCACGCCGCGTCTATTTCCCGCCTGAATCGAGGCCTACAGCCTCGCAATGGAGGAAGATGAGGAGCAGGTATTCTCTGCCGGCTCTTTTCCTCGAAAAGGGAGTCTTTTATTGGACCGATGAGCTTGAGGAGTCTCTAAGGCAGGTCACCGAGGCTATGTGCGTTTGATGGTGACGCAGAGTCGATCTGTGGGGCAACGAGTGGGGCTTTTGGGTTGTAAATATTAGGAATTACCTCCGCTCCGCTACGGCTATGCCGGTTTGCAGAAATCCTCCTCTGAATTTCTTGTCATATAAGAGGCGTGATGCACGCACTGCGTGTGCGTTGAACCAAGGCCTACGTTCGCTGCGCTCACTTCGGAATGGTTCTCATCCTTCCTTCTGGGTGAAGGGTGAAATAGGGATGAATGCTATGCCGACGATTCTCGGTCTTGGGGGGCATTAATGGCGGAGAGGGAAGGAATGCTTCTGCTCCGCACCAGCTATGCTGATGTGCCATTTCCTCCTCCGGAAATGGGATGGAGGCAGGTCGTGATGCACGACACTTCGCGTTACTTCGCCGTGCGTTCAAACCAAGGCCTACGTTCGCTGCGCTCGCTCCGGAATGGTTCTCATCCTTCCCTCTAGTTGAAGGGTGGAATAAAGATGAATGGTAGCGGCGCGATTCCCGGTCTTGGAGGGCATTAATGGCGGAGAGGGAAGGAATCGAACCAACCAAAGACCATTACAGCCCTTCAACGGTTTTGAAAACCGCGGCGGCCACCAGGCACGCTTCACTCTCCGTTGGGCTGGATGGTAGTTTGGAGCTTGGTGATGTCAATGAGGAGATGCTTGGTTTTTTGTTGGAAAATCAGGGTTGCAATCCCATAGCGTTTAAGACATCTTAACTAAGTCATTTGGATGTTTCTGTCCGGTGATTCTTCCTTTTTTTCCTTTTTTCCCGTTATCTCCCAAATATCCCATGGCAGCAGCATATACTGAAGCAGACATTAAGTCCCTTGATTGGAAAGAGCATATCCGCATGCGGCCGGGCATGTATATTGGTAAACTTGGCAATGGTACCAGTTCTGATGACGGCATCTATATTTTGCTCAAAGAAGCCATGGATAACTCTGTTGACGAGTTTGTCATGGGCTACGGCAATGAAATTACCGTCGATATTGACGAAGATAGCCGAGTGGAGGTGAGGGACTTTGGCCGAGGTATTCCGCTCGGTAAATTGATGGATTGTGCAGCCAAGATCAATACAGGGGCTAAGTATGATAGTGAGGCTTTCAAGAAATCGGTTGGTCTGAATGGAGTTGGTATCAAGGCGGTGAATGCGCTATCGAGTTTCTTTGAGATTCAAGCCTGGAGAGAGGGGGAGACCAAGGCGATTGAATTTAGTAAGGGGGAAGTCGTTGAGGAGATGAAAAAACCGCGCAAGGACTCGGGGGTGAATGGCACACGGATCGTCTTTGATGTCGACTGCAGCATTTTCCCTACAAAAACCGGGTTCAAGGATAAGTATGTCGAGAAGATGTGCCGCTATTACGCCTACCTCAACCCTGGTTTGGCGATTATTTTCAATGGCAAGAAATTTAAGTCTAAGGATGGCTTGTTGGATTTATTGAAGGAAGAAATGGATAGCGAGGCGCTGTATGGGCCGATCCATCTGCGCGGTAAGGATATTGAAATTGCTTTCACGCACACGCCTGAAAGCAGTGAAGAGTATTACTCCTTTGTTAATGGCCAGCACACCACTCAGGGAGGCACCCATTTGGCTGCGTTCCGCGGTGCGATTGTGGACGCCATCCGCGGCTTCTATAAAAAGCAATATAACCCAGCGGATATCCGCAATGGACTAGAGGCTGCTGTGCTGGTGAGGATTGAGGAGCCTGTCTTTGAAAGCCAGACCAAGACGAAGCTGGGTAGTATGGCGGTCTCTCCAGAGGGCGAGACGATCAAAACTTTCATTACTAATTTCCTCAAGGAACATTTGGATAACTACCTGCATAAAAATCCACAGGCTGCCGAGTCATTGCGGAAGCGTATTCT
>Ga0213861_10003879_pt1 | contig 12299 bp, 31 predicted proteins | sample PICome_4_FD_160110 | JGI IMG/M metagenome (GOLD analysis project Ga0213861, IMG submission 160110) | Coastal seawater microbial communities near Pivers Island, North Carolina, United States - PICO131 | ecosystem: Environmental > Aquatic > Marine > Coastal | place: USA: North Carolina...
CACACACAGGAATGGCCCGCTGTTGCACCACCAGAACCACTGATGAACTACCAGACATCAAACTGGCTCGCTGTTGCACCCCGTCAAACAAAACAAACACACCAGACATCAAACTGGCTCGCTGTTAGAGTCACACATCAGCATCAGACACACCAGATAACAAAGTGGCCCGCTGTTAGGGTCTGATACACACACGCGAGTATACACATACAGGAATGGCTCGCTGTTAGTATACAGGAACACACATGAACAATCAGATATACCTATACGGATGGCCAGACACTGAACTGATGCACAGAATACGAAAACTGGAGCCACTGGCACGAGTGTGGAACCAGAGACTGGCTATGACTGATGTATACCTGCCAGTGCTGCACATCAGCCAGGACCTACCGGAGGATCGACTGATGATGATCACACTGATGGTCAGTGACCTGATTGTGCCGGGTGAACAATTGCTGGCACTTATAGATCACTGGCGGACTGGTGCAGGATAACACCCGGAGGAACAACGCCTGGCCGAGTAGAACGCCTGGAAGAATACCTGAAAGTATTTGAAGAACTCCTGAAAGAATACCTGAAAGAATACCTGAAAGTATTTGAAGAACTCCTGAAAGAATACCTGAAAGAATACCTGAAAGTATTTCGACTATGCCAGAGTCGGCCCGAGTCAACCGTTCTGAGATTGTTTTCAAAAACTGAATTAGTTTAAAGAAAGTTTTCTGTTTCTTGACAACAATTGGCTGGTTTTTGGCATCGAATTGTGCCAGAATATCTGAAAATTTCAGCAAATCACTGATTATTGCCATCAAAATACCTGAAAGTTTCATTAAAGCCAGCTGGAAAAAATGTGTTGACTTTCATATATTCTGTCAGGTGGCGCTGGTGTCAGACCTGTCACTCACCTTTTGGGTTACACGCTGGAGTTGTGCTGGCACACTTGATAGTTGCAACCATCAGATAGTTTAGAGTTAAACTACTTTTCAGAATATAGTTTAGAGTTAAACCGCTTTTCAGAATATAGTTTAGAGTTAAACTACTTTTCAGAATATAGTTTAGAGTTAAACTATCTGGGTCACACGCTGGAGTTGTAGTGCCACACGTTAGAGTTGTGACAGAGTGGTGTTTTCAGTGTCATTATATAGTGATGATTTTTTTGGCTTTTGGTTCTGTTTAGGGTTGCAAGTGGTGATGGTTTCCACTATACCAATGACATGGCGGCGCTGATGTTGCCAACAACGGTTCAAAAAGAAATAGAATAGTTGTTGACACTGATGCCACCGTTTGCTAGAAAGAACACACACAAACAAACACCAGGAGAACTACCAATGACCAAGATTGCAGAAATGACCACCGTAGTTGTTGAAACTGGCCGCCGTGGCCGTCCCAGCAGCATTTCCGACAAGTTCGCGGTTGTGGACCTGCTGAAAGCCATTGCTGACAACACCGAGGGTCGGCCGTCGCGTTTCATTGCACGCCGTCTGGAGGAGCGTGGCCTGGTTGCTTTCAACCAGCAGCCTGCTGAAGGTCGTGGTCGTCCGCGTGTGAAGATTGAGCTCACTGGCAAGGGCAAGAGCTACATTGCGCTCAGCCAGCGTTGGAACCGTCCAGCTGAATAATCGATTGACATTGGTGGCAGGGTTATGTATCCTGCCACTATAACCACTGAAAATGGAGAGACAGATGACCGCGTTTGACGTATTTTTGGATGGTGTTCGCATTGACACCGTATTTTTCAACAGTGACAGCACTGATGAAGTTCAGCGTTGCCTGGTGGAGTATGACCATTATGACCCTGACATTCAGGTTAAGAATGTGGAAAGAGTTCGCGAACCTGCTTGACACTGGTGAACAGTTCAGCTATATTCACTAAGTAAGCAACACAACGGAGACAGAAAATGGTCAAGCTCAGCAAAACTTCAAAGATGCCAGGTCGTAGTTGGGGGTTGCCAGCTGGCAGCACCTGTCCTGGAAGCCATGACGCCACTGGTGCTGTGGTTGATGTCTGCAAGGCCTGTTATGCCAAGACTGGGTTCTACACCTATCCCAATGTTCGCAATGCTCGTGAGTTCAACCGCACTGATTGGAAGCGAGTGGAGTGGGTTGCTGACATGATTTCAGAGGTTCAGAACGAGCGTTACTTCCGCTGGTTTGATAGTGGTGATGTTTATCATCCTGCGCTGGCATTCAAGATCCTGTTGGTTGTCAGGGGCACTCCGGGCACTCAGCATTGGTTGCCCACTCGCAGCGGTGAGATCGCCAGGATCCGTGTGGTGTTGGATCAGATCAATTCGGAGCCCAATGCTGTGGTTCGTTACAGTAGTGACAGCATCACTGGAGAGTTTGCACCTGGGCAGGGCAGCACGGTGATCCCCATCGCTGATTGGCCCACAGCCGCTCAGGTTTGTGTTGCTCCTGAGCAGGGTGGAAAGTGTCTGGACTGCCGTGCCTGCTGGGACAAGAATGTGGAAGCCGTTGCTTATGTGGGTCACGGGCTGGTGATGTCGCATAAGAAAAAGCGGATTCTCCGGGAGAGGGCGCTTGACGCCGCTTAGGCGTTCAGCTATAACAGTCTTATAGGGCAACAAGGAAGGTAATAAGATGACTGAAGACTTTTGGAAGCCACACACCGCCGCGTATGCACTGGATCACTTTCTTTACTTCGATCCTGATCAGGATCTGGACGCTGACCAGATGACTGACTTCACGCCCGTGGAAGCCGTGCATCTGATCGAACTGATTGAGCGCGGCCTGGTTGCTGATAGCGAGGTGTTCAGTCACAGTGGTTGGCATCACACGCTCACTGGTCAGGGTGACAGCTGGACTGGCAGCATGTGGGATGGTCCCACAGGTGATCAGCGCCGCTACCTGGCACGATTCAACGAATGGGATGATTAAGTGGTTGACATCCTGGTCAGCAACTGTTAAGATGGTTTATACAAAAGGAGAAGTTGATGGAAAAGATGATTGCAGCCGTTCGCGCCCATGCCCTTCAGCAATACACTGAAGGTGGTTGGGATTATGTGGTAGAAAGCTGGACTGATGCCGACATCGCTGAAGAGATCTTTGACTGCCTATCGGTGGCCGAGGCCATTGACATCGTGGGGCAGACTGTTCAGGTGTTGGATGATCGCCGTCGTGAAGTTCGCAGCCTGGCCTGGTAACTGTTGACACCCCGACTGAACTCAGCTATGATGCTGGAACACAACCTGGAGAGACTGATGATTGTTAAAACTCAAACTGAACAGAAGACTGTGACCACCTTTGAGATCGACTGGGCTGCTCTGGCCGCTGGTGTTGAACGTCTGGTGCTGGATCACATGAACAGCCAGATTGAACACTGGAATGACGATCTGAGTATGCGTCAGATGGCGGTGATGGATGCGAACGATAGCTTCCAGGTGTGTGAGCATCTGCTGGCTGGGGACTGGAACAAGGCTCGCAAGCGGTTGTTCGACATGGACCCGGCCGCACGGGATTATGTGTTCGACTTCATTGAGGTGGTGGCAGGTCCTGAATTTTTCGACTGTGTAAAATAACTGATTGACACTGCCCTGCACTGATGCTAGAACACTGGTGCAGGGCAAACAAAAGGAGAACTGACATGTCCACTTACATCAATGTGGTGCTGATCAAGGATGCTCGTACTGAAACCGTCGAGGTGGCTGCGGCATTCACTGAACGTGATCAGGCTCTGGCGTTCATCGATGAATGTGAGCGTGTGGAGACCTCAGGCCATTATGGTTATCGGATCGATACAATCCGGTTGGATCCTGATCCACTGGAAGGTTATTAAACTGGTTGACAGCACGAAGTGTTCGTGCTATTGTAAGACATAAGGCAACGTGTAGAGGGATATGCACAATGGGAACTCGTTCAACTATCGCAATTGAAAACGCCGACGGTTCGGTAACTGGCATCTATTGCCACTGGGACGGCTATGTCAGCCACAACGGCCGGATCCTTGCTGAAAACTACACCACAGCGGATCAGGTGCTTGAGCTCATCGCTCTGGGCGACATCAGCAGCCTGGCGCCAGAGATTGGTGAGCAGCATCCGTTCGACACCTACCACCTCAGCGAATCTGAGATTGATCCGCGCTGGGCTGGGTGGGTCAGTGCCTACGGGCGTGACCGTGGTGAGACTGGTGTTGGGGCTCGCACTGCTCACAACTGGCGTCAGTTCTGCGCTGAGAACGGTCAGGAATACGACTACCTGTTCACGCCTGGTGCTGGCTGGCAGGTGAGCAACCACCGCGGCGTGTATCAGTTGGCTGATGCACTCCAGCCTGAAACTGAGACTGAATAACTGATTGACAACACCTGCCACTTCAGCTATGATGTTGGAGTGGCAGACAACAAATGGAGAGACAGATGCGTTATCAGATCTATGGCGACTACGGATACATCAATGAAACTCTGTTGTATGAGACAGACAGCCTCAGTGAAGCTCAGCACTGGTTCGATCGTTACACTGCTGATGATACTCTGGGCGGTTATGACATCGTGGAGCTCAGCAGGTTCAGCACTGTGGACGGTGAATTCATCAGCATTCAGCGGACGGAAGCTGCTGAAGAATTCCTGTTCGACGAGTTTTAATGGTTGACACTGCTGACTGTATCAGCTATAACAAGACATAAGCAAAACTGAGGGAAATGACAATGCCTAATTGGAATTCAAATACCATCGTGATCGACGGACCTGCAGACAAGATTCGTGCGCTGTGGACGGCAGCACAACCTGCAGCTGACAAGGACGGATCACTGCTGGAAGCAATGGTGCCCATCGGCGAGTGGGTCTACGACACTGCGGTAAATGCTTGGGGAACCAAGTGGGATGTGTCGCTGGAAGGTCTCCAGCTCATCGAAGGCGACAACGGCACTGCCAGCATTCAGGGCTATGCCGACAGCGCATGGAGCCCGCCCATTGAAGCGTTCCAGACCTACGCTGCGGCCAACCCGGATGTGTTCCTGTCGCTGAAATACTTTGAGCCTGGCATGAGCTTTATCGGTCAGTGGGATTCGGAAGCTGGTGATGACTACTGGGAAGACGTGGGCAGCTTGCTGGAGACCACTGCTGAGTCTGATCCGTTCCTTTACGAGCTCATGGAAGAGTTCAACGTCTGGGACTGGTATGACTTCGACGAAGAAGAAGACGAGACTGCTGAAGAGATCGAACTCAGCGAAGAATAATAGTTGACACAGGTGTTGCTCTATGCTATAACTAACGCATAGGGCAACACAGAGGAGCATACAATGGACGCAGCAATGGAAGCAGAACTGGATCGGCTTGAGGCACTCACTGACATTCAACTCTACGAAGCGCTCGAAGCAATGGAAGACGACCCAGCACCTAAGCACATCAAGCAGCTCATCGCTAGCAAAATCAACTCAATCTTCAACAAGCGTATCGGATTGGAGGGCTAACAATGACAAAGATGATTCACGTTACCATCGCACTGTATCTGGACGAAGACGCAGACGTCAGCGAAGTGATTGCGGAGATGGACTATGACTTTGAGTATAAGGATCAGATCCGCAACATGGAACTGATTGACGTCAACACAGAAGTCTAAGCAGAAACTGAAACTTTTTAGTTGACACTGTCCTGCTCCGATGCTATTGTGTTGGAGTAGGGCAACACAACAAGGGGACACACCATGGATTATATCTTTGAAATTATGCAGCTGGATGATGACAAGATTGCGCCAGCTATGCAGAAGTTGAACGAACTGCAAGCAGAGTTCCATTCTGCACCCTACGACCAGGCCCGTATTGATCGACTGGAACTTGAACTGGATCAGATGATTAACCAATAAAGGTGTTGACAGCATCAGTGCTTGATGCTATAACTGACACATAGGGCAACATAACAAGAGGGAAACACGTTATGGAAAACACTTACTGGAACAACGCTGGCAAGTATCAAGCTGACTATGATCGTCTGCTGGAACTGATGCCCAGCATGGGCCGGTGCGACACTGTGGCAGGAGAACTGATCCGCGCAGCATCGCGTCTGGGATATGATTTCTACAACAACGGCATGGGCAACAACACGTCAGGCGCTTGCAACTTCCTGGAGCAGGCCGGAGCCATTGACCGCAACACTGCCCGGGTCATCCACGAATACACTCGCGGCCTGACCTACTCGGGCCACTACGATGGTGATGCACTGCAACGCAGCATTGAGAGCATGGTGGATCAGACCATCGAGTTCATCCTTGCCAGCCCAGAGCTGCTCACCAAGCCCAACACCGTTGACATGTTCGAATTCAGCGAAGAGGATCAGAACTGGTGTGACGAGTGCGGAGACGAGCTGGACGGGCATTACCATTCGGTGTGCCGCCACTGTGAAGACGCCTACTATGATGAAGTTGAAGAAGAAGACGCCTTCTATGCCTAATTGGTGTTGACAACTGTGCCTGCTCCAGCTATAGTGTTGGAGTAGGCAGCAACAAGGAGACGGACATGGCACGTAAGACAATTGAAGTGGCACCACTTTTGGCTCGTTTGAACTACTTCCTGGCCAGTGATGCCAGCACACCTGATGAGCGTGAGGCGCTGGCCAACTTCGTTGAGGGCATCCTGTTTGAGACTGGCAACTATGCTGGCTTCCGTTACCTGCCCAACCAACACGGTGAACTTGACTTTGAGAGCGACGGCACTCGCCGTTTCTACTTTGTGAGCACCAACCTTCAACCTGACTATGACGCCGCAACTGGCATTGGAGTATAACACATGATGAATTTCGTCCTTTTGATCGTCCAGGGCGCCCTGATGGGCTACGTTGCTGGTGTGGCATTTCCTGACTATCAGACTGGTTTCTGGTTGACTGTCCTGGCCAACGCCACTCTGGTTGTGGCATACGGCGTTGCAAAAAAGAATGATCTTTAACTGTTGACACTGGCGTCAACTTCAACTATACTGACTGAACTAGCAAAGAGGGAAAACAAAATGACTGATATCAAGAACCTGATCCTGCAGATCCGCACACTCAACAATGAACAACTCAACAAGGTCAGTGAAGCCGTTCGTGACCAGCGCACCTGGCTCACCCGTGACACTGCTCGTTCGCTGAATGTGGGCGACACTGTGACCTTTGATGCCAAGACCCGCGGCGTTATCACTGGCCGGGTCACCAAAGTCAACATCAAGACGGTGGCAGTGAAGTGCAACCGCACTGGCGCCAACTGGAAAGTTCATGCCAGCCTTCTGAAAAAGGTTGACACCACGCAAGTGGTGTCATAATATAACTACACGGGGGATTGGCGCAATTGGTTAGCGCAGCTGGCTCATAACCGGAAGGTTACAGGTTCAAGTCCTGTATTCCCTACCAACTAAATGCCCTCTTGGTGGAATGGTAGACATCAGAGACTTAAAATCTCTTGCCTTCGGGCGTGCCGGTTCGAGTCCGGCAGAGGGTACCAAAACAAATATAAAGGATATTGTCAATGGACATTCTGTTTTTTCTGATCATCTTCAGCGTGGGTGTAGGCTTTTGGGCCAATGCCTGGGGCAGGAATGGTTGGGCCTGGGGCATCATTGCCTGCTTGTTGTCGCCATTGCTGGTGGGAATCGCGCTGCTGATTGCTGGTAAGACCATCGAGAAGAAAGCTGACGAGGCTCGCGCAATGAACGATCTCATCAACAAGTAAGCCAGTGTCAACCCGATACTTTTGCTGGTTCCTTAGCTCAGCTGGATAGAGCAAGTGACTTCTAATCACTAGGTCGAGGGTTCGAATCCTTCAGGGACCGCCACAAGTATCGGGTTGACACCCAGACCATCAACTGCTATGATGTGTTATAGCAACAAGGAGAGCACCAATGGCCATTTGTCCTGAATGTCATTCACAAAAACCCTTCCTGGCACCACGCTGCCACGCCTGCAACTACGACATCGGTCTCTGGGGTCAGTTCATCACCCAGCTCTGGTTCCTGGCTGGTCAGCTGATTGGACTGGGTATTTTTATTCTGGTGTTGATGGCCTTTTTTGGTTGACGCTGTATACTAAAACAGCTATAACACTGACATACACAACGTAGAGGGAACTACATGCAACTGGTTAAAATTGTAAACGGCACACACAAAATTCGCGGTGAAGAAGTCAGCATGACTGGCCGTGTGTTTCCGCTGGTCACTGGCTTCAAGGTTGGTACACGCGGCGGCTACATCACAGTGGATGCTCGCAAGAGCCCGGGCTTGCCGGATCGCAACATCAAACTCAAGTGCCACGGCGAGCATGATTATGTTCCGGTCACTGACGCTGATGAGATTGAAGTGTTTGCAACTGAGCAGGCCGCAGATCCACTGGCCAATGTCACTGATGCAGAGATCATCGAGCGTATGAGGGTGCGCTTTGGTATGCTCACTGATATGACCAAAGCGGTCAAGAAGGGCGATGTCACTGCTATGATCGTCAGCGGTCCTCCGGGTGTGGGCAAGAGCCACGGCATTGAAGAAGTGTTGTCACGTTATGACACGGTGAGCAGCCTGGGCGGCCCTGTCAAGTACGAAGTGGTCAAGGGTGCAATGAGTGCCATCGGTCTCTACTGCAAGCTCTACAAGTATGCGGCCCGTGACAATGTGCTGGTGTTTGATGACTGCGACAGCATCTTCAATGACGAGCTCAGCTTGAACATTCTCAAGGCAGCACTGGACAGCAAGAAGCGCCGCACCATCCACTGGAACACCGACAGCATCAAGCTGCGCAATGAAGGTGTGCCCAACAGCTTTGACTTCGAGGGCAGCGCAATCTTTGTGACCAACCTCAAGTTTGACAAGTCCAAGGGCAAGATCCGCGAGCACCTGCAGGCACTGGAGTCGCGTTGTCACTATATCGACTTGACAATTGATACGGATCGTGAAAAGATGCTGCGCATCCGTCAGGTGATTGAAGATGGCATGCTCAACCAGTACTGCCTGGACGACGAGGTCAAGCACGAAATCATCGACTATGTGGATGACAATGTCAGCAACCTGCGTGAGGTCAGCTTGCGCACGGTGCTCAAGATTGCAGACCTGGCAGTGGCGTTTCCGTTCACCTGGCAGGACATGGCACAGAATACCGTGATGCGTCGAGGTTAACTCCGCAAACGGTGGCAGCAACCTGGTTCCCTCCCGGGTTGCTGCACCAGCACCCAATGGTCAGCCCTCGGCCATTGGGTGCAATATTTTATTTGACAAGGAAAGAACGTGGAGTTAAAATACATTTTACAGGCACTCAGAGACACTGCTGAGACACATCAGAACGATATTATAGCCAACGCTGCCAGTGCTCTGGCCGTTCGATTAGAAAGCATCAACACCACCTTTGGTATAAGGGCTGCTGATGTCACCGACACCGAACGCAACCTAATCAGGTATGTGATGCACAACAGGCTCGCTGTTACGAGTGCGGCAGGCCAGACCGAGCAGGATTATATGTAAATGGCTCGCTGTTAGGTGTTGACACCAGTGCTGGCATGCCGTATACACGTTATATAGACACACACAATGGAGCGAACAACATGCAAGCAACTGTCCAACTCACCAAGAGCATGATCCGCGAAGCTGCACACCAGGCAGCTGATGACTTCTTCAAAGTCCATATGGGCAGCCAGGACCGTGGCGCTTGTGGCTTTGCCTGGGTCAATGTGATCCCTGAACACAGTGAAGACACTCACGCTGGCCGGACAGAGCGCCAGGTGCTCTCCGAGCTGGGCTTCAGGCAGGACTGGACCGGCAAGGAGTATCAGATGTGGAACCCCAGCGGCTATCCTGTTCAGAACATCGACACTCTGGAGGCTGGTGCCAGTGCTGCGGCGGCGGTGCTCAAAGCTGCTGGGTTCCGGGCATACGCTGGTAGCCGACTGGACTAAACAGATTGACACTAGTATCAGGTGGTGCTAGTGTCAACACAACCACTGGAGAACTATCATGGACCCAACTGACCTACTCAAAGCCATCATACAAGGAAATGGTGTGGAGATGCTGATGTTGCAGAGCATCCGAGTGCTGGCTGATGATGCACTCCTGGCATTGCAGGCCGGCGAGACAGACATCTACCTGGCACAGACTGAGCAACTGATCGAGGCCACAGCCAGACTGATGGCACTCAGACTAGAAGCTAGTACAGTAGCACCCAAAGCTGAGGCTGTCAAGCCAGGATCACATCTGCGTGTGGTCAAGTAACCCACCAGGGTTACAACTGGAAAGTGTGGCGGCACAACTGGAAAGTGTAACAGATTTCTTTTGAGAGCGTTCTGTTTTCTCTTGCATTGCTTTAAGAAACAGGCTATAACGTATCTGTAAGCAACGAGAGGGAAACAAGATGCTTCATGTAAATGTTAATAGCGTAACTGCAAACACAGACAGCACTTTTGACGTTGTGCTGGAATGCGACGGCACTCTGGTGCAGTGCGCTGGTGTAGCATGGCTTGACGAGCAGGACAATGACTATATGCTGGGTCTGTTCGAGGAGTGGCACGACTTGGCACTTGAGGGCGAGGAAGGCTACACGATTCTCGACTAACAAAAATGGCATTGCAGGTAAAATAACGCTTGCAATGCCAGTCCCCTGATGCTATAACTGATGCATAGGGCAACAAGGAGACACACAATGATCACCAAGCAACTTGAAGCACAAATGGAAGTAGCATTCAACGAGCACGCCACCGCGCTGGAAACGGGGAATACCCAACATATCCAGGCAGCTTGGAACCGTTATGCCCGCGCCAAGAACGATTACATGGAAGCATTTTATGGTGGCGAGGAGTGAAATAACGCTTGCAATACCAGTCCCCTGATGCTATAACTGATGCATAGGGCAACGAAGAGGACCACAAGATGAGCAACCGTTACATTGAGCAAGCTGCTGACTATGAGGGAGTGCCTGTTGCAATCACATCGCACTGGGACCATTATGACGAGCATCACGTGATCATCAAGATGTCAAGTGGATATTACCTGGACTGGATTGGCGGCGAGTATGCCGAGGAGCCCGATGAGTTTGACGATGCACCGTTTGAAGGTCTGCACTGGACGCCCATTGAACAAAAACAGACATTGGTGGCAAGATAACGCTTGCAATGCTGGTGAGCTGATGCTATAACTGATACATAGGCAACAAAGAGGACTACAAGATGACTGTTACTGCAAACGACATTGCTACCATGCTGCGCTCGGGCACCAACTTCGCCAGCATCGACTACGTCACAGAAGTCAAGACGGCTGCTGCTCATAAGGCAGTCAAAGTGACCAAAGCTGTCACTGCCAACGTGCAACTGTTCCAGAACATTCGCGAGGCAACTGAGATCTTTGCTGCGGCCGTGCGTCGCACTGCAACTGGGGACGCTGACGCTGTGGCCAACTTCACTGCTCAGGACAACTACTTTGAGCACACAGATTGCTTCAGCATTGTCAAGCACAAAAAGACTGGGCGTGAATATTTGTATGCGATTTACAATAACGCATCCAGTGAGTATCAGATTGACGGTGCTCCTGCAACCAAGGAGGCTGTGGCAGAGCTGCTGACACCCAGCGCTCGCAAGGCACTGATGGAGCCAGCCAGCACTGTGACCAACGTCACGCATGGCATTGAGCACACCGTGCGGGTGCGCACCATTGCACTGGACAACATCAGCGCCGTCCGCGCTAACCGGCAGGTGGCAGCATAAAAAAAGGTGGTGCAAGTGAAAATAATGCTTGCACCACCCACCAACTCCTGCTATAACACTGATATGGAAACACAGTAGAGGGAACTACAAGATGACACTGGTAGTAAACTATAACAGCAAAAAAGAGCTCAAAGAGGCTGTAGGACAGCGCCTGCGCTATACTGAGACCAGCATGTTTGGTCCTGAGTACCAGAGCGATGGTCAGCTCACAGTGGCAGGGCGGCCGCATATCACAGGCATGAAGCGCGAGTTTTTTGCACAGGTGACCATGGCTGCTGGCGTTATCCAGAAAGTTACCTAAAAAAAGGTGGTGCAAGTGAAAATAATGCTTGCACCACACACCAACTCCTGCTATAACATACAAGTAAGCAACGAAGAAGAGGGAACTACAAGATGGCTAACATGAGCTACTGCCGCTTTCACAACACTGTCCAGGACATGCACGATTGTTTCAACGCGATGGCTGAGGCTGTGAACCTCAACGAATCCATGGAGCTCAGCGATGACGAGCAACGTGCGTTCCAGGAAATGTATAACCTGATGTCTGACATGATGGGCATGATGGATGAGGTCACGCAGATGGAAGAAGAGCTGGCCGAGGAAGCTGACAACCAGCCCGCATAAAAAAGGTGGTGCAAGTGAAAATA
>Ga0213861_10003887_pt1 | contig 12293 bp, 15 predicted proteins | sample PICome_4_FD_160110 | JGI IMG/M metagenome (GOLD analysis project Ga0213861, IMG submission 160110) | Coastal seawater microbial communities near Pivers Island, North Carolina, United States - PICO131 | ecosystem: Environmental > Aquatic > Marine > Coastal | place: USA: North Carolina...
AATTGAGTTGGGCCCAGATTTTGCGGTTCTTTTCGCGGTTGTAATGTCACTGCATTTCATTCTCACCGATCGAGGATTAGCGCGTGCTCACCCAAAGCATTTTGCTCGTTCGGATCGCTGGGTGCTGACGGTGTTCCTTTTGGCAGGGTTACTGACCGCTTATATTGCGCCACCACCCAATGAACTTTTTGTCGCTGTACCAACAGCATTTCTTGGTGGTGCAGTTTTGATGGCGGTATTCCGTGAAGAGTTGCCCAATGTCAATGTCGCCAGGCTCGGCTGGTTTACCTCGGGAGTCGTGCTCTTCACGGGTCTATTGCTATGGGCTACTTTTATCACCCAATGACCATTGCCCTAAATAATTGCCCTAAATAACTGTTGCGCGAACCGTAAGCACTGAGTCCTTCACCGAGTACTCCCATGATTCGCTCAACAGTTCCACGAGCGCTAATCCTCGACCATGTGCGGAGTCGGAAGAGATTTTCCCGGCGATAAGTGCGATTCCTGAATCATGTACGTGGCTGGAGACGTCAATGTGCAACGCATCCCCGTCACTCGTTACCGTCATAGTGATTGGGCCGGCCCCGTGCATAAACGCGTTAGTAACCAACTCTGATGCAATAGATTCGAGGGAGTCGCGCCGCTCACTTTCGGGCAAGCCGTCAAGGATCGCTTCTCGTGCCAAGCGCGCGCACTCAGGAGTGCGCGCAATCTCGAGTGCGAAACTAAGTTCCGTCACCGCTACGAGTCCGGCGACGCTCACGGCTCTTGCCGGCAGCAGCCTTTTTGGGTGCATCAGTTTCTGGCTTGGTAGCGGGTGATTTTCTTGTGGAGCCACCGCCCGAACCATTGCCTGATCGGGTATTGGAAGGCTTGCGAGCAGGTGGCTTTTGCTGGGGTGACTTGCCACCCAGATCCTCAAGGGTTTCAGCACCAAGTCCGGCGCGGGTTTGATCACCCTTTGCCAAGCGACCTGTTGCATCGCGTGGGATCCCAAGGCCGGTGTACACGTGGTCGCTCGTTGAGTAGGTCTCAAGTGGATCCTTGAAAGGGAGTTTCAAGGCACGGTCGATCATTTGCCAGCGGGCAACGTCTTCCCAGTCAACGAGGGTTACGGCAACACCCGAATTACCAGCGCGACCTGTGCGACCAACACGATGCAAATAGGCTTTTTCGTCTTCGGGGCATTCATAGTTAATAACGTGTGTGACGCCTTCGACGTCAATTCCACGCGCGGCAACATCGGTTGCTACGAGAATATCAATTTTCCCAGCACGAAAAGCACGCAGCGCTTGCTCACGAGCACCTTGGCCAAGATCACCGTGAACGGTTCCCACGGCAAAACCTCGTTCGGTTAGTTCATCGTAAATCTTTTGCGCTTTTCTTTTTGTTCGCGTGAAAATCATGACTAGGCCGCGGCCCTCTGCCTGCATAATCTTGGCGACGAGTTCAATCTTGTCCATTGGGTGAGCGCGCCACACGTGCTGCTCAATTGAGTCAACGGTTGCGCTTTCATCATGTGGATCACTTGCCCGGATGTGGGTTGGCTGGGTCATGTATCGGCGAGCCAAGTTCACGATTTGTCCTGGCATGGTCGCCGAGAACAGCATGGTTTGGCGCTCGGTCGGGAGCATGGCGACGATCCGTTCGACATCGGGGAGGAAACCCATGTCGAGCATTTCGTCTGCTTCATCCATGACGAGCACGCGGACACTGCTCAGGTTCAGGTCTCGACGATTTGAAAGATCAAGGATTCGGCCGGGGGTTCCGACCACAACGTCAATGCCGGATTTGAGTGCATCAATTTGCGGTTCAATTGCACGACCGCCATACACGGCAAGGACGCGAACTCCGAGATCCTTACCGGCAATAGTGAGATCCGATGCAACCTGTGAAGCGAGCTCACGGGTTGGACAAACAACAAGTGCCTGCGGTGTTGAACCACCGGGAACCTGCATCCGTTGTAGTAGTGGAACGCCGAAACCGAGTGTTTTACCTGTTCCTGTTTTGGCTTGACCAATAATGTCGCGGCCGTCAAGGGCCATGGACATGCACATTTCTTGAATCGGGAAGGCGAAGTCGATACCTTTTGCCGAGAGTGCAGAAACAATTTTGGGGTGCGCGCCGAGCTCGGCGAATGATTTGGGTGCCGCCGGTGTATGTTCAGCCGGATTTTCCGGCAGGCTTTCGATCGTGGTTGACAGAAGAACTCCAGTGTTAATGAGGCGGGAAAGTGCCCGCTTCGGGGATCCTGAGCGAGTGGCTCAATGCAATTATGGTACCCCGATACCCTTACGGTGCTTGGCTAGCCCTAGGCAAGTGCGATCCCTACACGCGAGCGGAGTTGATTCGGCCCTATGTCCCAGGAGTCGGCTGAGCAGGAGTTAACCAATGACCCCCAATACCGGGCGGCGGTTATTGACCTCCTCGCGGTGCTCGCGGTGAGCGAGTTGACCGCATTTGAGCGTATGGCCACGGACTCGGTCCTAGCACCGTCCTTTGCTGACAAAGCGTCCATGGGGGAGTTGGCCACGACGGAATTCAAGCATTTCATCGCATTGCGTAATCGCCTTGTTGAACTCGGCGCAGACCCTGAAATCGCGATGGAGCCATTTCGGCAAACCCTAGAAGACTTTCACGCCAAGACCAAACCGACCGACTGGCTGGAAGGACTCATGAAAGCTTTCGTCGGTGATGGAATCGCACTCGATTTCTATCGAGAGATTTCTTCCTATGTCGACACGCGAACCCGTGAACTGGTACTGGAAGTCTGCGATGACCTCTCTCAAGCAGCCTATGTCGTTGAGCGAATACGTGCGGCAATCGAAGAGGACCCTAAAGTTGCGGGCCGTTTAGCGCTATGGGGTCGCAGGCTCGTGGGTGAAGCCTTGTCTCAAGCCCAGCGGGTTGCCGCAGAACGGGACGCACTGGCTGCATTGATTATTGGTGGCGTTGATCGGCCAGGCGCTGATCTGGCTGAAATTGGTCGCATGTTGGCGCGACTAACGGATAGCCACTCACGGCGCATGGCCGATCTTGGTTTGGCAGCCTAAAACTATTTGCCAAACCCAACGCGACGGCCGGTTGCGGGGCCAAGATCGATGAAAGCAATTTTGCTGCCGGGAACGAGCACTACCCGACCTTTTGTGTCGGTCAAGCTCAGAAGTCCATCTGAGTTGATCGCTTCGGTTACTTTGGCGGTAATCGAATCAGCGCTCTCCTCGGTTTCAATTGAGATGTCGCGTGCAACGTGTTGAACTCCAATATTGACGTCCATGATGTACCTTCCTTAGCTGTTAAATGCGGATTTATCGGTTGGCTTATTCGGGCGGGTGGGAAAGTGGGAATCCACTTATTCCTCGCCACGAGAGCAGCGACACTAGTTCTGCCGCGTCTTCTCTGGGAAGGGTCGGATCCCGCAACCAGTTCGTTGCGGCAACTTGGGCCATGCCGTGCAGCCCTGCTCCGAGCAGTGTTGCCTGACTTTCGCTCAGGCCGGTGTCCTCCTTGATGACAGCGGCAATTCGTTTAATTACTTCTTGTTCAAGGCGTTCAAGGCGGGCACGCACTTGTGGTTCGTTGGTGAGGTCGGACTCGAAGACCAGTCGGTAAGCGTCTTGAGGGTCGTCAACAAATTCAAAGTAGGTTTGAACGGTCGCGATCACGCGCATTTTGTTATCGGTGATATCGCGCAATGAAGCGTCCGATTTGGCAAGTAGGTCGTCGATACCAGCGTCAAGTAGCGCCAAGTACAGATCCAACTTGCTGGGAAAATGCTGGTAGAGAAGTGGCTTGGAGACACCTGCGGTGTCTGCAATTATTTCCATGCTGGCGGAGTGGTAACCCTGCTCAACAAAAACAGATCGGGCAACGGCCATGAGTTGTTCCCGACGTTCGGATTTAGGTAAGCGCGCAGTACGAGAGACGCTCTCCTCAATCGATGCCGCTACAACCATGTGACCAGTCTACTTTGCATTTGGATTTATTTATCGCGTACGCTTTGGGAGTGCTTTCCCCCATTTCCCCACGCATTGAGGCCCCGCACGCTTATGCGCGCAGCATCGAGTTTCTCCCCAAGCGAACTATTTCGTATCGAACATCTCGAAATATGGACACTGCTCCTGATCGCATTGGTATTTTTCTCCACGGGCTTGGTGGTTCCTCACTTAACTGGACGGATTTGATGTTGGCCCTTGAGCCACAACTGACCGGCTATGCGGTGGATCTCCCGGGATTCGGCATGTCACCACCCCCGCGCGACGGGGATTACACACCTTCTGGCCACGCCCGAGCCGTCGCTGAATTCATTTTGGCCAAAGACTTGGGGCCGGTCGACTTGTTTGGAAACTCTCTGGGTGGTGCCGTGGCGTTGCAATTGGCCGCCCGCAAACCTGAACTCGTGCGTTCCTTGACATTGATTTCACCAGCATTCCCGAGTCTTTTTGCCACTAAGGGCAATGTCCATTTGCCAGCAATTGCTTTTCCGGGTGTGGGTGAGAGGTTAATCCCTAAATATTTTGAGATGTCGGCAGAGGATCGTGTGCAAGCGACAATTGACGGCTGCACGGCGAACCCCGGTCAGTTTTCGAAGATCCGGATTGCTGAAGCCGTCGAGGAAGTACTCGAGCGAGACCACTTCACCTACAACACCGATGCATTTCTGCGATCACTTCGTGGTCTGTTCCGAACGAATGTGGATCTGACCGGAGCCAACCGTCCATGGAAACTCGCCGAGCGAGTGACGGCCCCCACTCTGGCGGTTTATGGTCGGGAAGACGTATTGGTCAGTGCCAAGACCGCACATCGATTAACGAAACATTTTCCTAACGCCCACGTCGTTGTTTTGCCTGACACGGGTCACATGGCTCAGTCGGAGCACCCCGAGTTCGTCAAGGCGGCGTGGGATCGTTTCCTGCTGTAGTTGAGTTATCCACAGCATAAAAATCAGCACTTTATTTAATATCCTGATTCGACTTACCCTGAATGCGCGCAACATTGCGAGTCAAACGCCGCAACATAAGTGCGTGCAAACAAAGGGGCAGAGATGGATTCAGTATTGATTGAGTCACGCGTTCGCGAGCACATTCGCAACCTTGACCTGGATCCAGTTATTGACAGCGCACAGGTACTTCACTTGATTCAGGAAAGTGTCTCGGATCTGTTCGCGGGTGGATCAATAATTGACGTGCCCGCATTGGTGCTTGAGATTCATCATCAAATCTCCGGTTATGGTCCGTTACAAAAGTTTTTCGATGACCCAACGGTTGAAGAAATTTGGATCAATGAACCCAGTCGCGTATTTATTGCTCGAGGTGGTCGAAGTGAACTGACGGGAGTCATTCTTACTGCCGAGCAGGTGCGCGATCTTGTTGAACGGATGCTGCGAACATCCGGGCGCCGCCTGGATCTGTCCCAGCCATTTGTTGACGCGGTTCTCTCGGACGGCAGCCGGTTGCACGTTGTTATTCCAGAAGTTACCCAACAACACTGGTCGGTAAATATTCGACGTTTTATTGTCCGCCCCCGAACTATTTTTGACCTCGTGAGTTTAGGAACCCTCAACCAGCAGGCGGCAACGTTCCTTGACGCCAGTGTTCGATGCGGCCTCAATATTGTTGTGGCCGGCGGCACGCAGGCGGGTAAAACCACACTCCTCAATGCGCTTTTGGGTTGTGTCCCACACCACGAGCGCGTGATCAGCTGTGAGGAAGTATTTGAAATCAGGATTGATCATCCGGACTGGATTGCCATGCAAACGCGTGATGCCAGTTTGGAAGGAACCGGTGAAATCCCACTACGCAGGCTTGTTCGTGAGGCGCTGCGAATGCGGCCGACCCGGTTGATTGTCGGTGAAGTTCGCCAAGGTGAATCCCTTGACCTACTCATCGCCATGAACTCGGGCATGCCATCCCTGTCAACATTGCACGCTAATAGCGCGCGTGAAGCGGTGACCAAGCTGTGCACGCTTCCGCTCCTTGCCGGCGCGAATATCCCCGGTGACTTTGTTGTGCCAACTGTTGCGGGAGCGGTTGATCTGGTGATCCATGCGGCGAGTGATCCCAGTGGTCAGAGACGCATCACCGAAATTTCGGGACTCACAGGTCGCGTTGAAAACAATATTGTGGAAATGAGCACGATCTTCAAAGACGACGGGGCGGGTCTGGCCAGAAAGGGTGGTTACCCGCCGCACCCGGAAAGATTCGTCGCCCACGGATTTGATTTGACCGACATTCTTTTCGCGCAGAAACCACTCCAGGGTGTTGCCTAATGGGCGCGGTGCTCGGTCTGACGGTAGGAATCGGTGTCTTACTCATATTTCTGTCATTCACCGGCAGCAGATCTGTGCGAGTGGTTAAGGAGAGCTATGTGAGCACCCTCGTAAAGGTCGCAGGGTTACCCAATGTGACTTCGGGGACCGTTTACACAACCATGGGGATTGCGGCGCTCGTGACCGGCTCAATTGTGCTCATCATTACTTCAATCCCCATCGTCGCTCTAATGGGCGCGGCAGGAGCAACCTTTTTACCGATCTTCAGTCTCAAGCGACGGGGGAAGCTGAGGTCAAAAGCATTACGCACGAGTTGGCCAGACGCAGTTGACTCACTGGCATCCTCTGTGCGAGCGGGAATGTCCCTACCGGAAGCGGTGGCCGACCTGTCAAGAAATGGACCCGCATCACTGCGGTATGCATTTGAGCACTTCTGCAACTACTACCGATCGACAGGTTCATTTGCCCAAGCCCTCAATGCGTTGCAGGAGCGGTTAGGTGATCCTGTTGCTGATCGAGTTATTTCTGCGCTGCGCATTGCCTACGAAGTAGGTGGAACAGATCTTGGGCAGGTATTACGAACTCTGAGCGCACTTCTGCGAAGCGATGCAATAACGCGCGGAGACATTGAAGCGAGACAAAGCTGGACTATTTCTGCTGCTCGCATGTCGATCGCCGCCCCGTGGCTGACTTTGGCCATGCTGTGCACCAGGCCCGACGCGGTTGCAGCTTTTCGAACGGGACAGGGAGCGGTAGTTCTCCTTGGTGCGGCAGCAGTGTCCTTTATCGCCTACCGAATCATGCTGCGCATTGGTGCATTGCCAACGCAATCCCGCGTTGTGTTTGAGGTGCCGGCGTGAGTACCTCAATTATTGGGTCACTCGTTGGTCTCATGGCAGCAAGTGGTGTTCTAATTGCGTACACCCGTTATCGGGCAATGACCCCAATGACTATCTCGGAGCGTGTGATCCGTGCAACCCACGGCAGTATTCCGCAGTTGAATGCGCTCATTCCTTTTCACAGCCAATCGGGAGCGTTGTCCTCTCTGTGTGAATTTGTCAGTCCCAATTCCGAGTGGATCACCAGATTTGGCAATACGGACAAACTGATGGATAGATTGCAAAAGGCAGGTAAAACCACGGGGGAGCGAAATGTAGATCTAGTGCGCTTTCGCTGGGAGCAAATTACGTGGGCAGCTCTAGGTTTAGTTGCAGGTGTTGTGATCGGCATGTGGTCAATTTCCCGGGGATCGAATCCGATCACCCTTGGATTAACCATGACCCTTGGCACCGTGATCGGTTTCCTTGTTCATGACAGACACGTGTCTGGACTGGGGAAAAAACGGGTGGAGCGAATTGATGCCCAGTTCCCTGATTTAGCAGAACTGCTCGCCTTCTCGGTTACAGCGGGAGAGACACCACTCGCCGCATTGACGCGCATTGCACACCTAGGAAATGGTGATCTCACACAAGAATTGCAAACCTGTGTCGCGGAAATCAAAGCTGGAAGTTCCTTCATCGATGCACTTCAAGCCATGTCTGAGCGAACCGGATCGCGGTGTGTTGAACGGTTTGTCTCCGGCCTTGTCATAGCAATTGAACGTGGAACTCCATTGAGTGGTGTTCTGCGTGCTCAGGCGGAAGACACAAGAAATGAACAACGGCAGTACTTAATTGAGCTGGCAGGGAAGAAAGACGTTTTCATGTTGGTTCCCGTTGTGTTTTTCATTCTTCCCACCGTGATTGTCATTGCACTCTTTCCCGCAATGCGTGGGCTGGAAGTACTAGTCCCATAAAAATAATTAATTACTACACATCGAAAGGAACGAAATGAGAATCGAACTGATGTTGGGCAAACTATTCACTAAATTGGCGAATGATCGGGGAGATGTTCCTGGTTGGGTACTTGTCGCGGTTATGACCGCAGGACTGGTCACTGCAATCTGGCTCATCGCTGATGACCAACTCACCGGAATCTTGGATCGAGCGATCTCGAGTGTTTCCGCATAATCTTCGCGAACGAGTCATTTCGGAGCGAGGAAATGCAAGTGCCGAATTTGCCCTTGTTGCCCCGCTGCTCATGTTGGTTGCACTGGCGGTACTCCAATTCATGTTGGCAATTCACGTGCGAACCGTGGTCACCAGCGCTGCGATTGAGGGTGCGCGCGTTGCAGCCTTAGTGGACGGAGATTTGAATCGGGCGGAGTCGCGCACCAGATCCATCTTAGAAAACAACATTGCTGGAGCGGCCGTGCAAAGCATTAGTGCATCACGCATCACTGCAGGAGGAAACGAAATGTTCGCGGTAGTGGTGGAAACAGAACTACCGCTTATTGGATTTTATGGGCCAACATCGATGAAACTCACCGGTCATGCACTCGCGGAATGAACATGATCGGGGAAGTGCCTCAATCGAATTTATCGTCGTAGGCGTAGCCATTATTTTGCCACTCATCTACATAGCGATCACGGTGTTGACGCTTAATGCTGCTCAATTCGCATCCAATCAAGCGGCGAGGGAAGGAGCTAGAGCATTTGTTACCAGCACCAGCAACTCATCAGCCAATCAAAGGGCCAACAGTGCCGCGAATCAAGCCTTTGCTGACCACGGGCTTACCGAATCAGAACCACAGATCGCAATCACCTGCGATCACATCACCTGTCTCACTCCGGGTGGAAGCGTTTCAATTGAAGTCACGACCCAGGTTCCACTTCCGTTTATCCCGCGCTGGGGTTCATCAGATCTTGTCACTATGCCCATCACTTCCCAAGCCACTCTTCTCGTTGACCAATACCGTCAAGCGGGAGTCTCATGAAAAAAGATGAAGGCAGCATCATGTTGCTGGGAATCGGAATGATCGGGGTGTGTCTTTTAGCCCTTGCCGTTATAACGGATAGTGCCAGCGCTTTTATTCAACAACGGGAACTGCAATCTATCGCCGATTCAATCGCACTTGCGGGAGCTCAGGGGATCGACATTGAGGAGTACTACCGGACGGGCGCGACGCAATCCACCAGACTCAACTCAGCTCAGGTCCACGACATAGCCAGAACCCATGCCGCCGCCATGACCGCTGATTCAGATATTGCACTCACATCAGTTGAGATCGAACCGGATGGCAAGTCCGTACTTGTCACCCTCCACGCACCACTACGCCTCACGTTCTTTGACGCTTTGCCTTTTGATCCCGTTACGGCAAGTGCCTCGGCGAGGTTGGATTACGCCCCATAGGCCTCACTCAGGTCCTTAACTCGTAAAGTTGCGTCGTGCCTTCACTTGAGATTCAGGAACGCCTGAACGAATTAGCAACCAAGGTGAGCAGTATTGGTACGGTGCTCGACATTCCGCGCATGTTAGAAAAGATCACAGAACTTGAAGCTGAAGCATCCGTTCCTAATCTGTGGGATGACCAGGCAAATGCGCAGCGAGTAACCTCTAAATTGTCAACGATTCAAGGTGAATTGCGCAAGTTTGAAGCTGTTCAAAGCAGAAATGCAGATCTCCCGGTGCTTTTTGAACTGGCTGAAGACGCAGGCGATCAAGAATCCGTCGACGAAGCGTTGAAAGAACTCAAAGCCCTTGAAGCAGTGGTGAGCGAACTTGAGATTCGCACACTTCTTTCCGGTGAATACGACGAACGTGAAGCACTGATCACTATTCGGTCCGGTGCCGGTGGCGTTGATGCTGCCGACTGGGCAGAGATGCTCCTTCGCATGTACACCCGGTATTGCGAGCGTCATGGCTGGACTTATGAGGTCTATGACACTTCTTATGCCGAAGAAGCCGGAATAAAGTCCGCAACATTTGCCGTCAAAGCCCCGTACGCCTACGGAACACTTTCAGTTGAACAAGGAACCCACAGGCTGGTGCGTATCTCGCCATTTGACAATCAGAGCAGGCGACAGACTTCATTCGCTGACGTTGAAGTTATCCCGGTGCTTGAGCAGGCTGAAAGTGTGGACATCCCCGACGACGATTTACGCGTCGACGTTTACCGGTCAAGTGGCCCGGGAGGGCAGGGTGTGAATACAACCGACTCGGCCGTGCGACTCACGCATATTCCGACCGGAATAGTCGTGTCCTGTCAGAATGAACGCTCGCAAATCCAGAACAAAGCGACGGCCATGGTCGTCCTTCAGGCAAAGCTTCTGGCTAACCAGCGACAGGCTGAGCGGGCCAAAATGGATGCTCTCAAAGATGACTCCGGTGGTTCATGGGGCAATCAGATGCGTTCATATGTACTTCACCCCTATCAAATGGTGAAAGATCTGCGGACCAATGAGGAAACGGGCAATACCGGAGCGGTGCTTGACGGGGAAATCGATGAACTGGTTCAGGCTGGAATTAGGTGGAGAAAGACCAATTCGGCCACGCCGTAATCACCCATTTCGACCCCTTCCGCTTAGACTGCTGGTCAGTAACCTGATGGCTTCCCGACTGAAACGGAGTACCGCGCAGTGATCCTGTTCGACACCGTGACCAAGCTCTACCCGAATCAAACCCGACCCGCATTAGAAGATGCATCCCTGGAAATCGAAAAAGGTGAGTTCGTTTTCTTGGTGGGACCTTCTGGCTCAGGGAAATCCACCTTCCTTCGATTGGTGCTCCGTGAGGAACGACCCACTGCGGGAAATGTGTGGGTGTTAGGTAAGGACCTGAGTCGGCTTTCGAACTGGAAAATTCCGACACTACGCCGGGAGATCGGAACCGTATTCCAAGATTTCAGGTTACTGCCGAATAAGACTGTGTTCGAAAATGTGGCATTTGCCCTTGAGGTGATCGGTAAGCCGAAAGCTCACATTAAAAAAGTTGTCCCTGAAGTGCTGGAAGTTGTCGGTCTTGAAGGCAAAGAGGAACGCCGCCCGGACGAACTCTCCGGCGGTGAGCAACAGCGCGTAGCAATTGCTCGGGCATTTGTTAACCGACCTAAACTTCTCATCGCGGACGAACCAACCGGAAACCTTGACCCGGGTACGTCTGTGGGGATCATGAAACTTCTTGATCGAATCAACCGATTGGGAACAACAGTTGTCATGTCCACACATGACGCTCAAATCGTTGACCAGATGCGCCGCCGGGTTGTGGAACTCGAACATGGCCATGTGGTGCGAGATCAGTCTCGTGGCGTTTACGGGTATGCCCGCTGATGCGCGCCCAATTTGTTGCCAGTGAAGTGGGAAGCGGACTTCGCCGAAATTTAACTATGACACTTGCCGTCATCATCACTGTTGCTGTTTCACTCACCCTTTTCGGTGTGAGTTTGCTGGTGCGCGCACAGGTCGACACCATGAAAGATTTTTGGTACGACAAGGTTGAAGTTTCTATTTTCTTGTGCGCCAAGGGCAGTGACACTCCTTCGTGTGCTGGTGGCGCAGTGACGCCGGCGCAACGCGATCAAATCGAAGCGGATCTTGAATCATTGCGTCCACTTGTTCAGGACATCTACTACGAATCCCAAGAAGAGGCATTCGCCCGCTTCCAAGAACAATTTGCTAACTCACCGATTGTTGACAGCGTCAATGAAAGTGCCTTACCTGAATCTTTCCGAGTGAAGCTGGCAGATCCCACGCAGTACGACGTAGTTGCTTCCGCATTCTCTGGTAGGCCAGGTATTGAACAAGTCAACGATCAGCGACAGGTACTGGATAAATTCTTCCGATTACTGGGAGGACTCCAAGCAATTGCGTTGATCATTGCTGTTGTTATGTTGGTGGTTACCGTTCTATTGGTTGTCAACACAATGCGAGTTGCAGCTTTCAGTCGACGTCGTGAAACCGGGATCATGCGTCTTGTGGGCGCGAGCAATCTGTACATTCAATTACCGTTCCTGCTTGAGGCTGCGGTATCAGCCGGTATTGGTGCAATCCTTGCCGTCGGTGGATTAATTTTGGCTAAGTCGGTTGTGATTGATCAGATCCTTGCCCCCTCATTCCAGTTCACCGCATTCGTTGGTTGGGACGCGGTGCTGGGAATCGCACCTATTTTGATCTTGGTCGGAATCGGCCTTTCAGGTATAGCCGCCTTC
>Ga0213861_10003890_pt1 | contig 12291 bp, 8 predicted proteins | sample PICome_4_FD_160110 | JGI IMG/M metagenome (GOLD analysis project Ga0213861, IMG submission 160110) | Coastal seawater microbial communities near Pivers Island, North Carolina, United States - PICO131 | ecosystem: Environmental > Aquatic > Marine > Coastal | place: USA: North Carolina | collected...
AATAGAACATTTATGGCTTAAAATTTTGCCATCTATGGTAGGTGCTCAACTTATGTTTTGCTCCATAAGAGCTGGGATGGTGGCGCCGATAACTTTGTCAGGTTTTCTTATTGGTCTGGGATTGAGCCTATGCCGCCATTCACGTAACCATGTCGATAGCCACGCCAAACCAGGCCGCAAAAGCCGCCGCCTGTGATTTTCAATAGTTGGATGTGGCAAGACTGCGGCATATATGGTGGAAGAGCGTGGCAATCGGATCGTGGGCCGACATCCACCACTATAGATGGCGCGCAGACTTGAACTTGCCGAGGATATTCTCTCGTCGCCGTGTGAGGCGGTGAGAGGCTGCTGACCGGTTGTTCAAGTCGTTGCGTGAGCGGTGATTGGTGTCAAAAAAGGTCTCTGAGGGACAAATCATAGCCCAGCAACTTCATCAGCTTTCGCAAGAAACGCATGGCAGCATTTGCATTTCAGCGGCTAAGCACAAGGATTTCGAAGGCAGCGCTCTCTTGGCATCGCGCAGGCTCAAATTGCAGCATTGTTAAGCCCAAACTGCATCGGAGATCACCGAAAGAGGGAAACGAAAGCCCTTAAGAGACGAAGCAGAGTTGGAGAAAACCATCGACGCCAGCTATGGCCCCGCAAGTCGGCCGTCAAGTTTACAATGCCGCTATAGGGCAGTTCTTAAACGATTCTAGGATGAACTGCCAAGGTGTTTGCCATGCGTCAAGCTCTGAACCTTCTGAGCGATTGCCCTGGCGTCAATTCCGTGATGGGAATAAAGATCACCTATCGTGCCAGTCTGGCCAAAATGCTCGATTCCCAATGGGATTGTTTTGTGGCCGCAAACACTGCCGAGCCAAGCGAGGGTCGCCGGATGCCCGTCGATGACCGTTATCAGTTTGCAGTGCGGTGGCAGGTCTTTCATGAGGTTTTCGACATGGCATGCCGCCCATTCGATCCCGCGAGAGCGTGCGCGTTGGGCAGCCGTCCAACCGGCGTTCAATCGATCAGCGGAGGTTACGGCGAGAACGCCGACATCGCGTCGGTGCTCCCCGATGGTGCCGGCGGCTTTGATCGCTTCCGGCGCAACCGCACCCTGATAGGCGATCACGACGTCACAGTTTGGTCCCGGTTTGCGCAACCAATAGGCCCCGTCAATCGCACCTTGGCGGAAAGCATCATTCTGGCGTTTGCCCGGCTGTTCAATGGGATTGGTGGTCAGACGCAGATAGACGGATCCGCCAGTTTCATCGCGCAGCCAGGTGCGCTCGTCTGGGTCGCCCTCTCCATCGCGCTGCAGATAATCAAAGGCCCATTCCATGATCACAGCAAGCTCGTCGGCAAAAGCGGGCTCGAACGCCGCCAGTCCATCCTGTGACATACCGATCAAAGGGGTGCCTATCGATTGATGCGCACCACCTTCGGGCGCCAGCGTAACGCCTGACGGGGTGCCTACCAGCAGGAAGCGCGCATCCTGATAACAGGCATAGTTCAATGCATCGAGGCCGCGGACCACAAACGGATCATAGACCGTGCCGATAGGGATCAAGCGCTCCCCGAAAAGGCTATGACTTAGCCCCGCGGCACCGAGAAGCAGCATCAGGTTCATCTCGGCAATGCCCAGCTCGATATGTTGCCCATCTGGTCTGAACTCCCATTTCGCGGTCGATGGAATACGATGTTCGATGAACGCATCTGCCTGACTGGTGCGAGCAAAGAGCTTGCGGCGGTTAACCCAAGGGCCAAGGTTCGTGGTGCCGGTAACGTCGGGCGATGTTGTCAAAATCCGCTCGGCCAATTTGCTGTCCCCCTTAGATAAATTGTCTAGGATTTTACCGAATGCCATCTGGGTTGAGGTTTCCCGCGACGTGTCGATCTCGATGGCAGGTACCCTAATCTTTTCGTCGTTGAACCGTCGCGCACCTTTTGCAAAGAAGGGCACATGGGCAAGGAATTCCTTTAGAGACGCAATATCGGTCACGGCGGCAAACGGGTCCCATTCCTGCCCATCCGAAACGCCCATCTGCTGTTGCCACTCATCAAACTGGCTGTTGTTCATCAGCCCCCCGTGATTATCCTTGTGGCCGGCAATTGGCGTACCCCATCCCTTGATGGTGTACGCAAGGAAACAGATTGGCCGGTCGTGGTTGATGGCGGCGAAGGTCTCGGCCATCGTCTGGACACAGTTGCCACCAAGGTTTTCCATCAGAGTCGCCAGTTCTTCATCACTGCGCCTATCAATTAGCGCTGTAACATCACCTTGGTCGCCCAAATCATCCAACAGCCGCTTGCGCCAGACCGCACCGCCCATGAAGGTGAGTGCGGAATACTCCTGATTGGGGCAGGCATCGATCCAGGTACACAGCTTGTCGCCGCCCGGTTCTGCAAATGCTGCGCGCTGCAGGTGGCCATGTTTGATCCGTATGACGTCCCAGCCAAAGGCCTCGAAAATTTTCTCGACCCGCTCAAAAAGGCCTTCGCGCACTACCCCATCCAGTGACTGACGGTTATAGTCGATGATCCACCAAGTGTTACGCAGATTGTTTTTCCAGCCTTCTTGAAGCGCCTCAAAGATATTGCCTTCGTCCAATTCAGCGTCGCCCACCAGCGCCACCATGCGTCCCATCGGTGCATTCGCGCCCCAGTCTTTGGCTTTGATGTAATCCTGAACGAGCGACGCAAAGGTGGTGATGGCCACACCAAGGCCAACTGACCCAGTAGAAAAATCCACATCGTCGACATCCTTGGTCCGGCTGGGATAGCTTTGCACGCCGCCAAAGCCGCGAAAGTTTTCCATATTCTCACGCGTCTGTTTGCCCATCATGTATTGCATGGCATGGAACACCGGTGAGGCATGCGGCTTGACGGCCACACGATCTTCGGGACGCAGCGCACTGAAATAGAGCGCTGCCATGATTGAAACCATCGACGCCGACGAAGCCTGATGCCCACCCACCTTGATCCCATCCACCTTTGGACGCACGTGATTGGCATGATGGATCATCCAGTGTGACAACCAAAGCAGCCGCTGTTCGATTGTTTTCAAGTGCTTCAGTTCAGCGGGTTTCATTGGTATACCACTTTTGTTAGTTAGATGATCCGAGTTCCGTACTTCTGAACGGTCGTCTCGTTGAGGACCAAACCAAGGCCGGGCGCGTCGTTTAGCGCGATCCAACCGTCACGGATCTCGGGAGCGTTTTCGAACAACTCAGCTTGCATCGGGTCTCGCTCAGGGTCGGTGAATGCTTCTACAAAACCGCCCGCCGGTGTCGAAGCGACAAGCTGGGCGTGAATGAAGCAGTCATGATGAGGCGTCACTTGCACATGGTTCAGATCGCACAGCGCCGCCATCTTACGGCCTTCGGTGAAGCCACCAAACATCGTCACGTCGAATTGCAGAATGCTGATAGCTTGTTCCTCCAACAGTGAGCGGCATCCAAAGCTTGTCAGTTCGCTTTCACCCGCCGACAGCGGTATGCGCGTGCGTTGTGCCAAAAGGGTCAGCATCCGACGATCATCGGCCCAACGCACCGGCTCTTCCAGCCAACGTGGTGACAGGTCCTCCAGCGGGCTCAGTGCCTGAAGCGCCGTGTCCAGGTCCCAGGCCCGGTTGACATCCACCATCAGGTCCTTGTCAGGCCCAATTACATCGCGCACCACCTCGAGCCGGGCCATGTCGTCGGCAAGGCTCATGCCGCCAACCTTCGCCTTGAAACCGATATGCCCCTCGGCCTTCAGCTTTTCCATCTCGTCACGCAGTTCGGTCAAATCCTTACCTTCTCGATAGTAGGCGCAGGTAACGTAACAGGGGACTTCGTCGCGATAACCGCCCAGCAGTTGGTACAATGGCATGTTCGCCGCTTTGCCCATTATGTCCCAGCAAGCGACGTCAATGGCCGAGGAAATCCGTATCAGGGCCTCACGTCCCCAGCCCTTTTCGTGTGCCGTCCTGTGTGAGGTCAGAGCGAACAGATCCTCGTAGATGCGCTCGGGCGCGAGCGGGTTCGCTCCGATGATCCGGTCGGCTATGCCACTTTTCATGACATGAACGATCGGATCGGCGTTGGTATAGCTCGTAGCCAGTCCAAAGCCTTCGATCCCTTCATCTGTACGAAGTCGAACAAGAAGCTCGTTTGCTGTCGGCACTATGAAGTGACTGACCCAATGGGGGCGCTCCACTTCTGGCCCGCGCAGAAGAAATGCGTCAATCTCGGTTATTTTCATTTTGTCCCCCGAAGCTATGGCGTCGTCGATAGACAGAATTTTTAGATCAGTTTGATTGGGATAAAAATTTCTATTTTATTTCCCTATTGTTTAGTTATTTTAAACAAATGGTGATTCATACCCTTCCTCCTCTCAAAGCTCTCAGGGTCTTCGAAGCCGTCGCGCGTCTGGGCGGTGTTCGCCAGGCCGCGAGTGAGCTTTGCGTAACGCCTCCGGCGGTCAGCCATCAGATCGCCAATCTAGAGGACTTTCTCGGAGCGCCGTTGTTTTATCGGCGCGGCCGAAAGCTGGTACTTACAGACATCGCCCGGGACTATTTGATTGAAGTGAGCCCTTCTCTTGAAGCAATCGGACGCGCAACCACCGTCGCTTCTCAGCGTCAAAAAGCCCGCGAGGTTTTGACTTTGTCGGCACCGCTATCGCTTACCACCAATTGGCTTGTTCCCAGGATAAGCGGGTTCCTTGGCGCTTTCCCCGGACTTGAACTGCGGTTTCTGGATCGTATGACGCTTGATCCAGATGAATCCGGTATCGACCTCGCCATCGAGTACCGGTTCGAACCCGACCCCGACCTTTCATCTGAACTTATTCTAATGGACGAAGCTGTACCGATCACAGCACCTGCCTTCGCCGAGAAGCATAATCTCAACGGGCTCGAAAGCTTGAAAGGTGTGGCCTTGATCGAAACCGAAAGACGGTTCACCTCCTGGCGCACAATCCTCACGGAATTCGATTGGTGCAAAACGCAACGCTATATTAACTTCAGCCACTCGCTGCATTCCTTTGCCGCCGCTGAACAAGGGCTTGGCGTGGCATTGGGCAACAAAGCGAACGCCGAGCATCTCGTGGCGTCGGGTAAACTTTGCATCCCGTTTGATTTCAAGCCAGACACGATCCCACCAACGCCCCATTACTACATCAGCGCGACTCGGCATAAGGAAAGACTTCCGCGTGTGAACGCATTTAGAGACTGGCTTCGTTTCGAAGTTGGCAAAAGTTAGAAAGTCATTGTCGCGTTGCGCTGAGAACGGCAGTGCAAAAGTTGGCCACGGAAGTGCCGTGATAATCTCGCTACTGGCAGACTAAAACATCACCAAAATTACGTTGCCAAACGGGCACCATCCAGACAGGACAACACCGGGTATCGGACATCGGTCTGGTCGCGGTGCTAGGAGGCCGGGCAAGTTGAAAGGGCTTAGTTTGAGGTGTCGGCAATCCAGACATGCGCACCTTCAGCCTCAAAGGCCGTCGCCACTGCATGACCGATACCGGAACCTCCTGCCACTCCGTGTCGCGCAAGATTTCCGGTAAGCGCGACGCTATCTAAATCCTGGACACGGGCCGCCCCTTTCAGTGCCATCGCGGCTGCAACACCGGTTGCCTGCCCCATGGCCATGCATTGTGGCATACCCCGGATCGAAGCGAAGGCGACCGGATCGGCACAGACGAGACGACCTGCGAACATCAGGTTTTCGATTTCCACTGGCACAAGGGACCGGAATGGGATCGTATAATACTTACCGTGTCCAACAGCGGCCTCATGCGTCATCTCGGTGCTGTCGCGCATCACGTCGTCGATCGGGTTGTCACAGGCGACGATGCCGTCCTTGAACTTGTCCGCCCGGTCGATGTCGTCACTCGTTATGCGATAGATCGCCTGCAGCCTTCGGGTCTCAAGCACGCCCACGGTCGGGCCAAGCCCCCACATCCGTGCGTTCTGGAATCCGGGCACATCGTCGACCAGAAAGCGCGCGACTTCGCGGCAGCGGCGGCGGCCCTCTTGCGTGGCGCGTGCCACTGCGGCCGGATCAGTGCCGTCAACGCCCCGGATCGTGACCGTGTTGCAAAAGACCGGGCCCGGGTGGAAACCGCGCATCAGGTAAAGCTTGTGCAGGTCGGGATGCAGCCGCCTCTCTGCAATGCCGCGCACGGCGTCTGCACGGAAATACGGATCGCCTGCTGCAAAGACTCGGTCTGTATCGGCCCCCACCATGTGAACCGTCAGGTTGACGGCCATCATGTTGCCCTTGCCGTCGCCAAGCGTGTACGGCACGCTGGCCCGTGCCGACAAATCGCCATCACCCGAACAGTCGAAACAATACGCGGGCGGAACCGCATCGGGCCCAGCCGATCGCACGCAGTCACTGCCTCAATCCGCTGTCCGACCATCTCGGGTGCCCCCGAGATGGTGTTCAGGTGCAGGATGGCACCAGCTTCGTCCAGCATCTCGAACATAAGCAAGGTTGCGGCCTCGTGGTCGTATTGCACTTCGGGACCGAAATTCTCAAGCGTACAGGGGCAAACTTCGGCGCCGGGCGGCGTCGCGGCCGAATGCCTTTCGGTCAATTCGGTGTTGTCACGTTAAGTTTTTGAGGCTGAGAAGTGCTCGATGTTCCTGGATTTTCAGGCGACGCAGGCTGCAGCTTTCCATGCAACGAATGCTTCGAGGCGATGGTAGCGAATTGTTTCTGCGGCACGGCGGCGGAATGGAACTGAAAAGCAATTGCGGGTCGCGGAGTGCATGGCGACGAACCGTTGCAGCGCTCCCGGCGATCGGTGGCCCTGCATAGTCCGTTCCCGTTTTCGAAAGGGCAGATGGCTATTCTCAGCCCGATTGTTGAGGCCCTTGTGCGACCAGCGGTCAAGTCCGGATGCCACGTCCACCTTTGCCGCGCCGTAGGAACGCAGTTTATCGGTGATGATCCGCTTTGGAACAAAGCCATAGCGCTTTATCAACGTCACCAGCAGGCGCTTGGCCGCCCTCTTGTCGCGCCGCTTCTGCAAGATTTCTTCGAGAACGGTCCCATGCTGATCGACTGCGCGCCAGAGCCAGAACTTCTCTCCAGCGCATTTCACAACGACCTCGTCCAGATACCAAATATCGCCAGGACGCTCCTGTCGGCACCGCAAGTTGCGGGCGATCTGGGGTTCGAACTTGGCAATCCAACGTCGGGCTGTCTCATAGGATACGTCGATTCCACGCTCGAGCGGCATTTCTTCAACTTCACGCAGGCTCACGTTGAACCGCAGGTAAAGCCAAACCGCGTGAGCGACTATCTGTGGTGGAAAACGGTGACCCAGGAAGCTGATATCTGGTGTTTGCATCGCGGAAATTTACGCCAAACCCGTCACGCAGGCAACCGCAGCCCAGTTAACGTGACAACACCGTCGCCCTTCTTGACAGCCGCCTCGTGGGTTATTTCACCGGCACTAGAGCCAGATTATTACGACATGTATGGTCAACAATACTAGGCCTCAGTTGATGACAGATGTCGGGGGACATTCATGTAAGCGGTGATCAAGGTGCAAATCGCGGACAAAGCTGCGCTTCACCACTTGGAAATCAGCCGCCACAATCGGCTTTGGATCCAATCCCACTGACTTGTCGACCGTCGTTGCCAGATGTTAGACTTGTACGTTAGTCATACCGCTGGGGCAGATGCAGCCGCTTAATCTGTTTCTCCAAATCCTTTGGGCACTGGTAGATCAGACATGGCAGCTGCGCGTTTTTGCAATGCGCGGCCAATCACAACACGGCTGATTTCCGTTGTGCCGTCCACGATTCGCAGCATCTGCGCGAGACGGGACAAGCGATCCAACCCGTAAGGTTGTAGTAGACCCATGCCACCTAGAACTTGCGTGCATATGTTAGTGGCCTTAACGGCAGCATCTGGAACAAACCGTTTTGCATGTGCCGCCATCAATGGCCCTTCAGGAGTCCCAAGTGCTTCTGCTGCCTTGCGATAGAGTAGTCTGGACACCTCAAGATCAGTGGCAACCTCACCGAGCATCCACTGGATGCCGTCCAGATCAAGGTTCTTGCCACCGAACATCTTTCGGTTTTTCGAATAGGATAATGCAGTATCAAGTGCTGATTGCATAAGACCGCAGCAGCCAGAAGCAATAGACACCCGCGCGATGTCGATTGCCATCAGCGAGCCTTGCAAGCCCTGCCCAACGGGGAGGATAATATTGTCTTCACTGATAACGACGTTGTCCAAATACATCTCAGACATGGGCAAAAAATTGTAGGATGGGGTGTCATACATGGGGCCAAATGTGAGGCCCCGGGCATTTGCAGGAATAGCAATCATCGCCATGTCTTTGTGGCCAGGCGCATCGCTGGTTTTTACGACAGTGAAATAGATGTCGGCCTCACCCGCAAGACTGACCCAGGCTTTTGCGCCGCTGATGGTCCATGTACTATCGCCGTTGATCGTTGCGCGTGTGTACATCTGCATGGGGTCCGACCCAGATTGTGGTTCAGTCAATGCAAAGTTTGCCAATTTGCGGCCCGATGTCAGATCACGTGCCCATTTTTCCTTGAACGCATCGGTGCCGTACCCGCATCCCGCAAAAGTGCAAATGTTATGCATCGACAGCGCAAAGGCATAGGCCCCATCACCAAGCCCCAGTTGTTCGTAGACCTGAATGCCCTCGGATAAGGGCAAGCCTTGACCGCCAAGTTCTGGCGGGGCGTAAAGACCTGTCAAGCCAGCTTCACCAGCCTTGTTCGAGGCATCACGTGGCCAAGTTTTTGCGTCGTTCCAAGCGTCAATGTTGGGCGCAATGATATCATCGGCGTGGGCGCGGGCGGCGGCAAGAATGGTGGCAAGTCTGTCTGACATAGATCGTCTCCTTCGACAGAGCGCAATGTCCGAACCCGTCAACTGCGCGTCACAGTCTACGGGTGGCCAACTTCAGCTCTCTGCGCCAATTGATTTGTTTTCTCGCGTTTTGATAGCTCGACAAAGGGCATTACTCTATCTCGTGAGATGACAGTTTATTGTCAAAAAGTGACAAATTCATCTGTCTGGCATGTGCTTGCGCCGGTAAAAACTAGGCGTATTTCCGGTCCACCTTTGAAAAGCGCGGTGGAAATTGGACGCCGACGAAAAGCCGACATCTTGGGCGATCGCTTCAACACTTGCTTGCCCCATTTGGAGTTGGCGAATTGCAATGTCGCGACGAAGGGCGTCCTTAATTGCTTGAAACGACGTGCCATCCGCCTCCAGCTTACGGATAAGCGTGCGCGGCGTCATATACATCGCCTGCGCAGCCCGGGTCAGGTTTGCGCCCTCCCACCCGGCGTGACTGAGATAGCTGCGGACCCGCAAGGATTGGGTGTGTTCGCGTGAGCGTGTGAATATCCAATCTCTAGGCGCGTTCTCCAAAAACCGATCGAGTTCGGCGGCACTGCGTATCTGAACGTGCCCCAGACTGTTCAGGTCAAATGAGATCGTCGTTTCCGGTTTGTCGAACTGCACGGGTGCGGGAAAGATAACTGCGTAATCTTGCTCGAACGCCGGACGTTTATAGGCAAAACCAACTTCTTGCACCGGGACCTCTTGCCGCGCAAGCCACGACAACAAACCATGGGCCAGCTTCAAGATCAGCATATGCCCAAACCTCTGAACTGGCACCTCATCCTGCGATTTGAGGGCCAACACCACGACGCTGCTCTCTTCAGTCAGCGTGAATTGATAATCGTCCAACAGCAAGTTCCAGAACGTAGAGAACCGATAGAGAGCGGAAGTAAGGGACGTCGCTTCGCGCACAGATGTCAAAAGATGTTGCAAGGCCCGCGGCCTGATTGGGCGGCTCCAGAGGCCCATCATTTCATCGCCCGTCTCAACTGCAGCAAGTTGGTAGAGACTGACGATTTGATCCAACGTGACCCGCCCATGCGACGGGTTTTGGTCTGACAGCAAATCAGAGCGTTTCAAAAGCGACTGATATTGCGCGTCATTGCAGAGTTGTCGCAAGGCTGCCAACCAATCGGCGACGAACTGGCGAGAAACCGTTGAGTAGAGGGTAGTTGCAGCACTTGGTATCATATGCTCGGGGCTATCACTGAATAATCTGGCTTTGAAGCTGACTCGCAGCAACGGTTCAAATAGACGCCTCTAAAGGCCAAACACACGGTATCATGTCCACAGCCCCAGAGTAGCCAATTGCGAAACCAGAGCAGCTTGGTCAAGCGCCTGAACCTTGGAGTCGTCCGCCAACGCCATGCAAGCAGCATGGCCCACGGCCTGTCCCATCGCCATGCATTGCGGCATTCCCCGAACGGAAGCAAAGGCCACAGGGTCCGCCGACACGAGCCGCCCGGCAAATAGCAGGTTTTCGATCTTTCGCGGGACGAGGGATCTGAAGGGAATGGTGTAGTAGTCACCTGTTTTGACGGCCGCCTCGTGTGTCATTTCAGCGGAATTGCGCATCACGTCATCAATGGGATTGTCGCAGGCGACAATCCCATCCTTGAACTTTGTTGCGCGGGCGATATCTTCACCTTTTATGCGATATATGGCCTCTAGCCGACGGGTTTCGCGCACTCCTACCGTGGGACCGAGACCCCACATCTGCGCGTTCTCAAAGCCGGGGACGATGTCGACAAGAAAACTGGCGACTTGATGGCAGCGCCGGCGACCTTCTTGTGTGGCGCGGCTCACATCCATCGGATCGGTTCCGTCCACACCCCGGATTGTGACAGTGTTGCAAAAGACCGTATCGCGGTGAAAACCCCGCATCAGGTACAGTTTATGCAGATCAGGGTGCAGCCTACCTGCAGCGATGCCTTCCGCCGCGAATGCCTGAAAGTAGGGATCGCCGCCTTCAAAAACGCGCGCTATATCTACACCGACCATGTGAAACGTCAGCGTGACCGCCATCATGTTGCCTCTGTGATCGCCCAGCGTATAAGGAACACCTGCGCGTGCAGACAGGTCGCCATCCCCAGAACAATCTATTATCATTTTTGGCTTGAAGGTAAGTGGGCCGCGTCGGTCGTGAGCCGTGACCCCGTTGATCCGGGCTCCATTCATGACCGGCTCATTCGCGATGGTATTCAGGTGCAAGGTCACGCCCGCCTCATCCAGCATCTCGAACATCGCCAAGGTGGCGATTTCGTGATCGTACTGCACCTCGAGGCCGAAGTTTTCCAAAGTGCAAGGCCGCACCTCGGCGGCAGGCGGAGCCATCTCTGCCAGTCGGTCAGTCAGTTCACCAAAGATGCCGCCGATGTTCTTGCCCTGCGGATAGCCGCCGCCCCACGGCATGCCTGGGCAAAAAGCCATCACGCCTCCAATCTTTGACCCCGCTTCAATGAGGCGGACAGTTCCGCCCGCGCGAGCTGCGGCTAATGCCGCTGCGAACCCGGATGTGCCGCCGCCAACGACCAAGACATCCGTACCAAGAACTCTTTCAGATGCGAGGCGGGTCATTGAATTCGAACGCCTTGCTGTACCAATTCAGATTGAACAGCACTTATGTCTATTTCGGCTACATCTCGGCCGGTCTTGACCGCAAGAGCGGCGGCAACTCCAGCTCCTTGCCCCGCAACAGCACAGCAGGCCATGTTGCGCGTCGCAGCATGGGCAACCCGGTCGCCCCCGATGGCGCGGCCAGCAACCAACAGTCCCTTTACGCCCTTCGGCAACATCGAACGATACGGGATCTGCATGTAGCGGCCCGTCGTCGGGATGATCAAAATACCGTAACCGTCAATGAATTCTGGATAGATGCCAATGGTGTCTTCAAACCGGCCCTCATAGCGGACATCGGCCTCGGTCATGTTGTAGAGGGCATCAATCTTGCGGGTGTCCCGGATACCAATGCTCATACCAAAATTACGTAATCGCACACCTTTGCACCCGGGCATGTATTGGCGCAGCGCCTCGATGGCCACCATCGCCTGTTTCCGCCCCTCGACTTCGCCTTTTGTCATGCTGTCAGGATCGGTGCCATCGATCCCCGCCAGATGGACAAGGTTCATGTAGGTCAACTCGCCTGTGTCATGTATTGCGCCCCAAGTGCCGGCGATTGTGTTCAGATGCTTGGGGATCAACCCCTGCTCGATCGCCTTGGCGAATGGCTTTTTCAAGAAGGGTGAAAACATATCGTCCTCTTTCCCATCTGTCTCAACCGTCCACTCGCCTGTGGACCAGTCTTTGTAGGTTTGCGGGTCGGCCTTCACTTCAGCCATGAAGGCGGTCTTATCGACCCCAGCAAGGTGAAACATCACGCTGGCGGCCTGCATGTCTTCTGTCGGAGTCTTGTGTGCTG
>Ga0213861_10003894_pt1 | contig 12284 bp, 10 predicted proteins | sample PICome_4_FD_160110 | JGI IMG/M metagenome (GOLD analysis project Ga0213861, IMG submission 160110) | Coastal seawater microbial communities near Pivers Island, North Carolina, United States - PICO131 | ecosystem: Environmental > Aquatic > Marine > Coastal | place: USA: North Carolina...
GACTACCGCTACTTTGCCGCCCAAATAGCGGGTGATTTTTCTCGGGACGGTGGCGCCTTTATCCAACGCATTGATTACCAACTCACCCAACACAGTTGGAGTTTTTCCTACCTCAAAGGAATATCCTGGCGACTGGGCAAATCCTGGCAACTGGATACGGGTATCGGTCTGGGTTTGCGCTTAAACAACCGCAACTATTCGGACATCCCTCTGGATGCCACCTTCTCCACCAATGGTGGATTGGCCTGGCAGGTCGGTTCCCGCGCCCCCTGGCACACAACCGTGGCGGTTCCTGTTATCTTTGCGTTAGGTTATCAGTTTTAACAGCTGTTTTCAAAAAGTACCGACGATTTTGGCCAACCTCCACGACATACTGAAAAAATACTGGGGTTTCGATACCTTTCGGCCGCTCCAGAAGGAGATCATCCAGTCGGCATTGGCTGGCCGGGATACCCTGGCCTTGTTGCCCACCGGTGGCGGAAAATCACTTTGCTTCCAGGTGCCAGCCCTGGCCCGCGAAGGGGTATGTTTGGTGGTGTCACCGTTAATTGCGCTGATGAAGGACCAGGTACAGCAACTGCAGGCGCGCGGCATCAGGGCCGATGCCGTTTATTCGGGGCTGTCCTATGCCGATATTGACCGCATCGTAGACAATGCCGTGTATGGGCACCTGAAATTCCTCTACCTGTCTCCCGAGCGACTCAAAACCGATATTATCCGGGAACGGTTGGTCAAGATGCCCGTCAGCTTGATTGCCGTAGACGAAGCCCATTGCGTTAGCCAGTGGGGCTATGATTTTCGCCCCCCTTACCTGGAAATTGCGGAGATTCGTCCCTACTTGCCCGACGTACCCATTATGGCGCTTACCGCCACGGCTACGCCCGAGGTGGTCGTGGACATTCAGGAGAAACTACTTTTTCGGCCCGGTAGCCAGGTTTGGCAAAAGAGCTTCACCCGGTCCAATCTGGCGTACGTGGTCAGGGCCGCCGAGGGAAAAATCGCGCAATTGGCTGGTATTTTGCAAAAAGTTCCGGGGAGTGCGGTGGTCTATGTCCGCAGCCGCCGCCTGTGCAAAGACATTGCCATCGAGCTGGTTCGCCGCAAAATTCCCGCCAGCTTTTACCACGCCGGCCTCGACATGGAAGAGCGCTCTGGCCGCCAGGAAGCCTGGATTGGTGGCCAAATTCGCGTGATGGTGGCTACCAACGCCTTCGGAATGGGTATCGATAAGGCAGATGTCCGTTCGGTCGTCCACCTGGATCTACCCGACAGCCTGGAGGCCTATTTCCAGGAAGCTGGGCGTGCCGGGCGCGACGGGGAGAAGGCGTACGCCGTCTTGCTCTACGCGGCAGGCGACAAAGAAAGACTCTTGCGCTACTACGAACAGTCGTTCCCCAAGCTGGATGATATTCGGCGGGTCTACCGGGCGCTGGGTAGTTACCTGCAACTGGCAACGGGTGCGGGAGAAGGGCGTAGCTACGATTTTGATTTGCCCGAATTTGCCCAAATTTACGAACTACCGGCTACCCTGGTCTACCACTGCCTGAAAGTGCTGGAGCAAAGCGGCTGGTTGGCCGTAAGCGAGGCCGTTTACATTCCCCCCAGCTTCAAGGTGATTGTCGACAAGGATCAATTGTACGATTACCAGTTGAAACATTCAAAATTGGATCGCATCCTCAAAATAATCCTGCGTTCCTACCAGGGCGCCTTTAACCACCCCGTCCGGCTCAAGGAGACCCAGCTCGCTAAATTCCTCAAAATATCGCCAAAGGAACTGCGCCAGGGCCTGCAAACCATGCACGAAGGAGGAATTATTCGCTACACCCCTGCCAAAGATCAACCCCAGCTGCAATTCCTGCGCGATCGGGTCGCTGCGGAGCAACTAAGTATTGACCTACCCACCTACAAGTTCCGCAAAGAACGGCACCTCGCCCGCATCCAGGCGGCCATCCGGTACGTAGAATCCAACGTCTGCCGCAGCCAGCAATTGGTGCGGTACTTCGGAGAGCAAAAAAGTGAAGTTTGTGGGATTTGCGACGTCTGCCTGGCGCAAAACAAGAAAGAACTTACCGCCTCGGGCCACGATCAGTACACCCACAAAATTGCGCAATTGCTGCGCAGCCAACCGCTGGCACTGGACGCCATTGTGGGCAGCTTCAGCTCTGAACACGAGGAGCACCTGCTGCTCAGTATTTCCTTCCTGATGGACGAGGGTTTTATTGAGAAATTGGTTGATGGAAAGCTGGTGTGGGTGAAATGAGGGTTAATCAAATTGATCCAAATTACCGCCACCATGTGGTCCAAGATATGCGCCTATGGTGTATGAGCTTGCACAAATCTGGTGGTAGGCATAGGCTGACGAATGATTTCTTCGATAGCTTGAACTCCATCCGAATCAAATACAATATACTTAAGGATCCTTTGCTCATACCATTCCTTTCTAATCCTTGGATATCTGTACTTTCCCCCTGTTTTAAATATGAATAAAACAGTAAGAGTGTCATCATCAATAGTAATTTCATTTACTAACATTGAATCAAAGTTCATAGCATTATGGGTCAATCGGAAGGAGGCTTCTTGATCAGAAACCTGGTTCTCATTCTTCACCCATTCTTTTGAACTGCTATTTAATGCCCAACCATCAGCTTTATTCATTACATAATACTTATCTAAGTTAAACTTAGGTAAGCTGATTTCATTTCTAGACTGACTAAACAATAGGGCTGGAAATAGAAGTGCTAGTATGCTAAATATTTTAAGCGTATTCATATTTTAATTTTTCTGTGGTAAATATACAACTCTTATTCACACTGCATTTGTATTGAGAATACCTCGTTGCGCAGAACGGCTCGGGTATGAAACGTAGGGCATTTCGAAGCTCTTAACTGTCCGCCCGAAATGAAGCTTGCCAAGTGCCGAAAACTAGCGGAAACCACTGTCCGCCCTATGTTTTATACCCATTGTTAGCAAACGTTTTTTATCATTCAACAATTAGTTTTCTGTTGTAGGTAAATTTGTCATTTGAAATATGTAATAAATAGACGCATGAAGGGATATTTAAATGAATACTGAAGCTCGACTCCCTATATCTACTTTGAAAGATTATACGTCCCATCAAGTCATATATTTTTACATCTGAAAATGAATTGAAATTCGTCTCTATGTTTATCAATCCGTTTGTAGGATTTGGAAAAACATTTAAGAAGAATTTCTCATCAATACTTTCATTTGTTGACAAAACAGAGGTTTGGTTAAAATAAATTTTTGGTGCGCGATTTGGTAATGTGAAAGAAGTACCTGTTGTTACTATATCCAATTTGTTATCTCCATTAAGATCTGAAACCACACTAGAGCCGTTATAGCTGCCAGAAATTGTAGTAGAGTCGACTAAAATGAAACTATTAGAACCAGTGTTCTCATAAATATGCCCGATTAAGCCAGTAGCAGAACTTCCGATATGTAAAAGATCAAGTTGTCCGTCATTATTAAAATCAGCGAATGATGAAGAATGCAATGATACTCCTGGAAAGGGTGTATTTGTAACCAGGCTGAATGATGAGCCATTGTTTACATAGAACTCTGCAATATTCTGTCCGCTTGCATTGGATCCTGTAATCAGAATGTCTTGGTCTCCATCATTATCAGTATCACCGAAAGCAATATCTCCAAAATGAGCCCCTGTAAATGGAGTTCCTGATGCGGCAGAAAAGACGCCAGAGCCATTGTTGAGATACAAAATTGTGTTAGATGTGTTGGTAGTATCTTCTCCACATATGAGTAGATCCAAATCGTTGTCATTATCGATGTCAATAAACTCGGTTGAGCTAAACCAGACAGGGACAAAAGATGATCCGTTGCTAAGACTAAATGAACCAGAGCCATTATTAGTATAAAGTTTTACAAACAATTCCTCAAGACTATTTCTCCCCGACATAATCAAGTCCAAGTCATTATCACCATCTATGTCTCCAAAATCAATGTCACCCGTTGTAGAAACTTCAAAAGGAGTACCCGAAGCAAGAGTAAAATTTCCCATACCATCATTGAGGTATAAGTTGGCTGTTGTGACTGTTTGACTAGTATTGCCGGTTATCAATAAATCTTGGTCTCCGTCATTATCAACATCAGCAAATTCAGCCGCTCCAGAATAAACATTTATTATTGCCGGTTGAGAAATAGCAGTAAAATTTCCAAAACCATCGTTCTTATACAGAGTCGTGGTTACAGGAGGTGTCCCAGTGATTAGTATGTCTATATCTCCATCCAAGTCTATATCTGCTGAGGCTACAGTTCCTGCATCTGAATTTTGCAATACTTGGATTGTATCACGTTCAAAACTAATTGTTTGGCTGGATCCAGAGAAAGCCAAAAAACATGTTATCAAAATCGTAATTGTTGTTTTCATTTATTGTCTTTTTAATGTTTGCCAACGTGGGCATACCCGACGCTCCGCCCGTGTAGGGCGGGTGGTCGGGTATGCGGAGTTGGCAGCGTGTGCGTTCATTCCGTTACTTCAAAAGCAAACATCCCTGACCATTCAATTCCAATTGACCCTACACCATATATGCCCGTACTATTCCTGTCATGAATACTACCCAACTTATCCCCATAAACTACCTTATCCAAGTGTACCATTTCATTCTCAAACAACTCCAAATTGTCTTCCCCCTCTATCATGCTGCAGATGTAATACCGCAGTGTCGGGCATTTGCCCTCGAAGGTGATGGCGTCTGCTTCAGCGTTGAGTTCTGGTGCGCCGCTGGCGTTAAATTCTTGATAAACATCAGTAAGAAGTAGAATGTACCTGCCAGCTTCATTCAATACAACTTCAATTTCAAATCTGTACATTCCTCCTTCATATAGGGTTCGTCCCCTAATTTGGTCAGCATAGTTCGAAGATGCGTTATACTTAGGCTGGTAGATGGAGTCTACCCTCACACTATTCACTCTAAACCCCGCATCCCACTCCAAACCATTATGAAATCTGTACAATAGTGAGAACGGCTGAAAAGGAAAGTTCTCTATTTTGAACACTTGCCCAGTCCCCAAGTCGTTGATGGAATCAGTAAATACAGTGGATATTTTTATCGTATCCCCGATTCTATACTCGATCTTGTGCGGCGTTATGGTTATCGGTACGCGCAGGTAGTGTCCGCTGTAAGCCAACTCATAAGGGCAGCTTTTTCGGAATTCCTCTGCGTCCCTGTCGATACAGCCTACCCCCAACAGGGTAGCGAAAGCAGCTAACATGATTATGGATTTCATAATTTCTAGATTTGTAGGTGGAGGGGTTAGAACGACCCCTCCACTGCGTAATTGTTAATTGAAAACGTCGTAAATATCCACAAAGGCGTTGTACGCACCAGCCGTATTTGGCGTACTGCCGAGGTGAAGCGTACGGAGCCTATCCCTGAACTGCCTGATATTTTCCACATTGGGATGGAGTGAACTGAAGATCATGGCAGGGGTGAAGCCTGATATGTTGTCAAGCCCAGATATGGCGGGATTGTTTGGATCGGTAACCACTTCAAACGGACTGACGTCGCCAAGGTCAAACATCAGCCCGACCGGGACGAAGTTGTCCTCCCATGGCACATTTTCCCCTCCTGTCACCGCGGAACCAAGCATCCTTCACTTTGACCTGTACATTTTGGACGGGAATCATAACCCCCAAGTCATTTTCCACCTGCACACACCCCGCCGGATTCCGAAAATTAGAGGGTATGGGACAGCCGCAGTCATTGATGGCAGGTGGCGGTGGCGGGGTACAGTCGCACGTCCAAGTCCAAGTCGAAGGCGTTGTCGATGTGTTGATGGTCAGCACCGCCACACATCCCGGAGGACAGTTCGGCTCCGGTATCAACGCCTGCGGTGCAACGCCCAACTCCTCCATCCGTATGCCCTGCACCCCGACCACGTCGGTGGCAACCCTATCTGCGTACCCCCGCAGCTTGAACGATTCGGCCAGCAGCAGCGGGTCCGCATCGTCGAGGTAAAGGTCGTCCAAGGCGACACTGGGTACGTCGGGCATCTCCATACCCAGTGGCACACTCGCATACTGGTACGTTAATAGGGAGTCGGACACGGCAGGATCTATGTAGGATTCCCCCATCGTGACGACCTCGTACTCCAGCGGATAGTCGAACAACGGCACCGACGTCAAAATTTCCCATTCGGTAAGCTCCGCCAAATCATTTTGGTTGCCGGGCATAAACTTTACGTAGGTGTGCGTGGCGGCCAATGCTCCGCCAGAATGCCCATACAGGTTCTGTTTTGCTTCATTCACGCTTGCCAGTGAGAACGGATTCTTCCGCTTTTCCCCTAAAATCGTGTATGTGACCTTGTCCCCTTCCCCTTTCTTGGCAAGGCCGGACGAGTTAGCCGATGCCACCGAATCTTCCGTTGGTGGCTGCTCGGAATCGTAATCGTCTTTTTCGCAGGAGAGTCCTTGGAACGCTACCAGCGCCGCGAACATGGATGCGTAGAACCAATTTTTTTTCGTACTCATTTCAAATAGATTTAAATGATGAAAAAACTCCGGCAGCCTACATTCTGCGTCCAGTCCATGTCCAGCAAGTCCGCCTTTTAACCCATGGTGTCTAGCTTGATTTTGTCCACCAATCCCGGGTTTTTTGTGGCTGTTTTTCTGAACTTGTGGTCAATCACTTTTGGCTTTATGGTTGCTGCCAACGTTCCGCATAGCTGCTGTGCGACGAAGGAGCATTGTCAGCTATGCATTGTTAGCGGAAGGCGTATTTCATTTATTCATTTTCATTCATTCCTTTTCGGTACAATAGCCCCTCCTTTTTTTGGCAAAGTGCCCGTCATCTATTTCTATTAAAATTTAAGCTATCGGTGATATTCATATTTGGCTAGTGAACATAATACTATGAAATAGCACCCATTTTTACATTCTATTTTGCACCCTACAGAAAACTACAAAATATCCCGAACCTTCTAATAATAAAAGATTCGGGATGAACTCATGTATAGAGTGTATGAAGGTAAGTCAATTAACGATTAAAATCTATATACTCTAGCTCCCCTGTCTGCATCGAAAACATTACTCTAAGCGTAGAACAAAATTGTGTTTGTATGGCATCACAATAAGAGCCAACAACTTCACCTTCTCTGTACGTAATGGGGCAAGGCCCATATCGAAAACGCATTTTTATATAGTAGAGGTAAGTTATAACACTATCCTGATAATTATTAGCAACACATGTAGGTTCTCCAACAGCACCTTCAAAGAAATTTGCATCTAACTCTCTTGAGCAATTATACTCAGAGTTATGGAGATAACCTTGAGGAAAGTCGAGAGTAAAGAAACTAGCAAAAGTGTTTAAAAGGTGATTATTTGACCCAAGGTCAGGAGATTGTCTATCCAGTGTGTAAATTTGATATTCAGGGTTAGCAGTATCTTCAATAGGGTAAATCTTATTAAGATAAGCCCATATAGGTTGTTGACATACCGTTAACTCATCTGTTTGAATCGTCCACCAAGGTATTGTAGGGGGAGGAGGAATGTCATCTCTATCCGTCCGTACGTCATAGGATATTGGCTCATCAACAGGGGGATCAACATGATCTACTTCTGTCGTAAGTATAACCACTTTTTTGTCACATTGAAAAAGTAGTAAGGTGGCAAGAACTATTAGTGATAAAATCCTAATGATTGGTCGGCTAATCATATTTTTATAATTTTTATATACCCAAACTGAGAATCATTGGAGAGCATTAAAATATAAGCCCCTGAAGGAATCTCTTTTAAGTCAAGTGATAAAAAATCACCCGTTATACCTCCCCTTTGAATAATATGACTGTAGCTATTACTCAGTGCATATTCCGAAAATTCTGAAACTTCCTCTATTCTTACAATTCTACCTGTTGGGTTTGGGTATAATTTAATAGTTGATAAATCAACTTCGGCTGTACCATTTGTATCACCACAGTTCACATCAATAATTGGTGAAATACCAGAAATAGGGTCTCCCTGTCCACCTAGTAAACAAGTACCTGATTGGTTAATGATAGCATCACTTACGTTATTGACTCTATTAGCCCCATCAGCATCAGGATCAGTAACACCGCCATTTGTATTGCTTCCTTTAGGAAACATAAGACAATCACCTTCTTCTCCCTCACACCAAGCATGATTTAACATTTGAGCATGTCCCAATTCATGCATAATTACCTCTCTTATACCTGCTGGTTGATTGGTAAATAATCCATCATCAAGAACAATGTCTATTTCTGTAACTATAAAACCTGCATTTAGAGAGTTGGTGTTAATGCCACATTGAAATTGTCCACTCAGAAGTCCTATACTAGTAAACCCACCAGTATTTCCAGTAATATTAGACATTGAGACAGTATTTTTACCGTCATTAGTTGGAGCATTAGGAATCGGTGTATCATTGATAGTGGCATTCTTTTTGAAGTTAACCTCGGTTCTTTCACACCACCTTTCTAGTGCCTCACCAAATAAACTCTGAATATCAATTGTAGATGTAGAACTAACAATAGAAGGATCAAACTCAAAAACATAACCATTTGAAGTTGATTCAGGAGAGCTGTTTCTTAGCCCAACACGATAAGCTCGGCCATCACTTTCTATTCTCTTATTGTTTAAAGAGTAAGGTATTCTTATTTCTCCGATGGAAGGAGTTGTCTCGTTACATTGATTCCTCACTTTAAAGATGCCGCTCCCTGGGCTATTGTTGGGACTATCAGCGAAATCTTTAGATGAAACCCGTACCTGTATTTCTGTATCTGTCCATTTTATGACATCATCAATTATGAAATCATGTTCGGCAGCAGCTATGAACTCTGGTCTAGTACTTACAGTTAAAAAACCTCCGTTATGGAAAAGAACAGAGCTTCCACTTCCGGCTTCACTAGGATTGACTCCTCTTAAATATTCTCCAAAGCCAACTCCTTTAATAGTGAATATTTGAGCATCACCTGCATTAAAAACAGCAGGGTCAAAACCTGTTATTTCAGGAACTACTGAACAACAAAGAACCCTTGTTTCTACATCAAACCCAAATACATTTTGATACACAATAGGCAAACCTATATTGTCTGCTTCAACATAAGTACTTAGCCCGTCCATTTCCGCTATATTAAAGGACAAGTCTGCACTTTGTGTACAATCACTAACAGCAAGAGTAACTGAAAATAAAAATGTGTTTTCAGAGATTTCTTGAAACTCGTTTATGTCTGTATCGTTATCCGTAAAAGAGATTTCAAAAGAAGATTCTCCAGTATTATTTATTTGAGGAATAGGGAGAAAAGCAGGAAATGTCGGTGACGTTGGTGTCTGAAAAGGTGTAAAAGCTTCTGGATTATAGTTTATACTGATACTACCACTACGGAGCCTCGTAGGATTGCTACTTGACGCCAATACTTGAAAAGTATACGTATTGTCTGGTTCATTATAAACAATGTTACCAAAGCTATAAGTAATTTCTTCGTCATTACCCCCTCCATTAAAGGAAACTCCAATGGGGTGATCTTCAATAATAATCTCTTCAAAAAGTGTTTCTCTACCGTCGCAAAAAAAGGAAGCCTCAGCTGCTTTAATTGCTATAAGGTTGTCGAGTGCATTTGGTAAATTACTTAAAGCACTAATTGGTAAGCTAAACTCCAATACCATTGTTGGTTGAAGTATCGTGTTAATAACGATGAAGTTTTCCTGATTAGAGAGTGTATTTCTTGTCAGAGAAAATTTCGCACGGTTTTCTAGTAAATTATCAGATTGAAAACCATAAGATTGTGCTACAGCTTGAGAAAAAGGAATCTGAGAAGAAGCAAAAGTTGGTTGGATAACTTGATTTTGAACAACATTTTCACCGAAAATATTAGTATCATACTCGACGGTTGTTTCTAAATTAACAAGCATCTTTTCAGCCTCATTTGTTCTCGATCTAACCTCTATAACTCCCTCAATATTGAGTCCATTTATAGATAAGTCAATATTACCAAAGCTTAAATAGAGTATAGAAGGTTTTTCAAATTCACATTCTTTTTTACGTCCTGCTCTTGTTCGCTTTGTTAGTAAATTCCTTTGCTGTAAGAATTCCTCTTTTTGAAACTCAGCAACGAAGCTAACAGGCATATAAACTGTTAAGCCTTCAACACAATCAATACATGGCTCTACAGCCGTGATATACTTATAATGGTCTTCAAAAGAAATGGAGTGCGTCGGTATGACAAACTCACCATCTAATGTACCACCAATAGTAAGTATGGGGATTTTTACAGTTTCTTCGATCTGCCCATCATAAACCACATCCAGTGAAAACCAGTTTATAGTGTAAATAGAGGGAATCTCCATAAATTCGGTAGATCGAACACTTTCTTTTTCTAGTACTTCCCCCTCGAATATTATCGTTCCAGAAGGAAAGTCAGCGGGGAGATTTTGGGCAAATGAATAAAAAGGAATAAAGAATAATAAAGTCAGAGAAAACAATCTTGTAATCATAGTAAATAAATTTGAATTTGAGAGAGAATTTTTTGTTACCCTTAAGATAATTATATTTTCCTAAATAATTATATTTTGATCATTATAATCATCTTTTTAATATTTCTAAATATCATATACTTAAAAAATATCGTTAAGATATGGGACTATATATTTGGAGTTTTTAAAGCTTTCCGCTAACGTCTCGCAGCTACGCCGTGCCGACGTTTAGGAGGCATGGACGTAGCTGCTGTGTTAGCGGAATTTAATCTTTGTCACAAATACTCAAAATCTAGCATTGAGTTTCCTTCCTTTTTTCTTATTTGGCATTTTAAATAAATATGTCATAGAAATACCTATTCCATCTATTGGTTTGATAAAATAACTATAATCCTCCCTAAATATCAAGCCTTTTTGAAAGTTCAATTCCCATAGAAAATGTTTATAGTTGTAACCAAGTAAAAAATGAACATTATATGAAGTATTGTTCGGAAAAATATAAGAAACATCTCCAGTAATAGTTGCAAAATTAATTTTAACGGAATTAAATTTAATACTCGGGCCTATCCCACCATAAATTTTTTTTAAGAACTCAAACTTATACATTATATCTACTTGCCACATAGAAAGCCCTAGTGATTTAGGAGGAACAAATACTCCAAGCCAGTTGGCTGGAGCATCCCTTCGTGTAAATACACTTCCTGATATTGCAAGAAAACTATTTTTAGATAGGTGTTGTTCAATTATAAAATTAATTCCTCCTCCTCCGATAATATTTTTATTATTTACAATAAACAAATCTCCATACTCCTCAGAAACATCTTCACCTTTTTTAATTATCGCAAAGTCATAACCAATTCCGATGCCAAAATATGTTTGACTAGAAAGAAATTGCACCTGAATAGTAAAGGTTATTAGCAAAATCAATATTTTCATAACTACTGTTTTTGTTTTTTTTTAAAACCAGAGGTGAGGGTATGATAATTACAAACCTACCTTCACCTCTGTATCAATAATTTGAAAGCAGTTAGTTAAAAACGACTACTTTTTTAGAATCAATTAATTGCCCGTTAATATTAAATGTGGAATAAATAAATACCCCTTTATCATTATCTGGCAAATCGAATCGAATATCAATCGGTGCACCTTTATAAATTTGCCTACCTAGTATATCAAAGATTCTTACTTCAAATACTTCTCCATCATCATTCCTCCTTAAAAAATCATCTTTGATCTTATTGAGAGCAGTTACCTGTAACCTTCCATTATTTAAAAATTGATTGGATGACAAGAACGTATCACAATCATCATTGTCGCCATTACAATCTTGCAATACGACCCTTACTCTCTGCGGCGACCCTGAATTGAGACTCCAAACTTGCAAGACAAAAGTTTGGGGATAGTAATTATAATCAGGAAAATCTGTGACTGTTATGCATTGTCCATAAACATTATTTCCTGTGGGATTGCCCGAAACAGTCCATTCTATTGGAAAATTCCAACGGTAGTTTTCTCCTGAGCTTCCTCCATCTATACAAATTGACAAGAAATCATTTTCCTCGCAAATAGTCCTTGTTCCGCCTAACAAATAACAAGGTGTTTCTCCAGATGAAAGACAAATCTGATTCCAAGCTCGATGCAATGCAATGAATTCATCAGAGCACTCACCATAATTTATTGCCGCTTGTAATAACAATGGTACGCTACGGTTTAAGCAGCTCTTTTGCCAAAGTTATTGATCTTTTCCCAGAGGATTTTAATTTTTGCTTGTTGAAGGTCAAAACCGCACATCGAAAATATTCTTTTGACCTGACTTTCA
>Ga0213861_10003896_pt1 | contig 12279 bp, 11 predicted proteins | sample PICome_4_FD_160110 | JGI IMG/M metagenome (GOLD analysis project Ga0213861, IMG submission 160110) | Coastal seawater microbial communities near Pivers Island, North Carolina, United States - PICO131 | ecosystem: Environmental > Aquatic > Marine > Coastal | place: USA: North Carolina...
TGAACTAACTAAAAAATTTATACGAGCAGGAGCTGCAGGTGTTCACTTTGAAGATCAATTAGCTAGTGAAAAAAAATGTGGTCACATGGGTGGTAAAGTTTTAGTTCCAACAGGAACGATGGTTAAAAATTTAAAATCAGCAAGACTTGCTGCAGATATTGCTGAAGTTCCTTTAATTATTTTAGCAAGAACTGATGCTAATGCTGCAAAATTAATTACTAATGATTTTGATGAAAATGACAAACCATTTTTAACTGGTGAAAGATCTCCTGAAGGTTTTTTTTATGTGAAAGATGGAATTGAGCAAGCTATCTCGAGAGGACTTGCGTATGCTCCATATGCTGATTTAATTTGGTGTGAAACAGCAACTCCAAATCTTGAAGAAGCTAAAAGATTTGCAGATGCAATACATGAAAAATTTCCAGGTAAATTGCTAGCATATAATTGCTCACCTTCATTTAATTGGAAAAAACATTTAAGTGATGACGAAATAGCTTCGTTCCAACAAGAAATTGCTAAGATGGGTTATAAATTTCAATTTATAACATTAGCTGGATTTCATACACAAAATATAGCTATATTTGAACTTGCAGAAAAATATAAGAAAGAAGGAATGACTGCTTATTCTAGAATTCAACAACAAGAATTTTCTAGAGAAAAAGATGGCTACACAAGTGTTAAACACCAAAGAGAAGTAGGTACCTCTTATTTTGATGCAGTTTCCAATACTATTAGCAGTGGTAAAAGTTCTACGACTGCAATGGCAGGCTCGACTGAATCTGAACAATTTTAAATAAAAATAGATTCCCTCTCATTTTTTTTAATAGCCCTTAACTGGGCTATTTTTTATTTGAAAAGAATGATTATGACTGTTAATGAACAAAAATGAGTAATAAAAACTTTGGCTTCGGTACACAAATTAGAAAATCACCCTACTTTGATTCAACTGTAAAATGGGGGGCTACTGGCTTTTCAGTTTATAATCATATGTATATTCCAAGAGATTTTGGAAGTCCCGAACAAAACTTTTGGAACTTAATTGAAAAAGCTATTCTTTGTGATGTAGCTGTTGAAAGACAAGTAGAAATTACTGGACCAGATGCTTACAAATTCACTCAATTATTAACACCGAGAGATTTGTCAAAACTTGCAATTGGTCAATGTAAATATGTTTTAATTACCAATAATGAAGGTGGAATTTTAAATGATCCAGTTTTATTAAGACTTGCTGAAAATCATTTTTGGTTATCGCTAGCTGATAGTGATATTTTGTTATGGGCTCAAGGTGTTGCTGTTAACTCGGGTTTAAATGTACAAATCAAAGAACCAGATGTTTCTCCGTTACAATTACAAGGACCAACATCAGGGGAAATAATGATTAAACTTTTTGGAGAAGACATCAAAAATTTAAAATATTATTGGTTAAGAGAATATAATTTAGATGGAATTCCTTTAATTGTCTCAAGAACTGGTTGGTCGAGTGAGCTTGGTTATGAAATATATTTAAGAGATGGTTCAAAAGGAAATGATCTTTATGAAAAAATAATGTTAGCTGGAAAAGATCTTGGTTTGCAGCCCGGACATACTTCGACAATTAGAAGAATTGAAGGTGGTATGTTGTCGTATCATGCTGATGCCGACATTAACACAAATCCATTTGAATTAGGATTAGATCGTTTAGTAAGTTTAGACTCAGATATAAAGTTTATTGGCAAAGATGCATTACAAAAAATTAAAGACGAAGGTGTAAAGAGAAAACAAGTTGGTATTGAAATTGATTGTGAGCCCCTAAAAGGTCCCAACACAACATTTTGGAAACTAACAAAAGATAATAATGATATTGGTAAAGTTACATCGGCAGTTTATTCGCCTAGACTTAAAAAAAATATAGCATTAGCAATGCTTGCTGTTGAGCAATCTGACCTAGGAAATAAATTTCAAGTAACAACTGATGAAGGTAATTTTAACTGTATTGTTGTTGAAAAACCTTTTTATGATCCTAAAAAAAAGATAGCTAGTAGCTAAGATTTAATATTATAACCTTTTTTTAGTAATACAGACACTATCCCTATACATATAAATAGGAAAACTACCATTGAGCTAATGCTAATCCAGATATTAAAATCAGACACTCCATAAAAAGCAAATCTTAGCCCATTAATTAAATAAACTACTGGATTAAAGTATGTGACTGTTTGCCAAAAAGGCGGCAACATATCCAATGAATAAAGACTTCCCCCCAAAAATACCATTGGTGTAATAATTAGTGTTGGAATGATAGACATTTGTTCAAAGTTGGAACTCATTAATCCTATTAAAAAACCAAATAAAGCAAAAGTGAACGCTACAAGGATTAATAAAAAAATTACTAATAACGGATATTTTACATCTACTTCAACAAAAAATGTTGCTGTAATAAAAATTACTACTCCAACAATAAGTGTTTTCGTAGCCCCTGCACCTACAAAAGCTAAAACTATTTCCAGTGTTGAAATTGGTGCAGCTAAAATTTCATAAATAGTTCCGTTGAATTTAGGAAAAAATATTCCAAAAGAAGTATTGGTAATTGATTGAGTTAACAATGTTAACATCAGTAGACCGGGGACTATATATGAGCCATAACTAATTCCATCAATTTTTTCAACATAGCCACCAATAACAGATCCAAATACAATAAAGTAAAGAGAAGTAGATAAAACTGGTGACAGCAAAGATTGCATCAATGTTCTTTTAAATCTATCCATTTCATGAAGATAAATTGCTTTAAATGCTGAATAATTAAATTTCATTATTTTCCTTTACCAAGCTAACAAATATTTTTTCAAGAGTACTTTGTTCGGTTTTTAGATCTTTTAGTTTTAAACCAGCATCTTTTATATCTTGTAGTAAATTTGTAATGCCAGTTTGTTCAGCTTGAACATTATACGTATAATCAATTGACATCTTATTTTTACCTAAGACTAATTTATATTTATCTAAAGTATCTGGAATTTTAGAAATTTCATCTTGGAGTTCTACAGTTAGTTTTTTATGTCCCATTTTTTTCAATAATTCTTTTGTTTCTTCAACAACTATTATTTCACCTTGGTTTATAACACCTACTCTATCAGCTATAGCTTCTGCTTCTTCAATATAATGAGTTGTTAAAATAATTGTAACACCTGTTTTTCTTAACTCTTCGACAATTTTCCACATATCTTGTCTTAACTCAACGTCTACTCCTGCTGTAGGTTCATCCAAAAATAGTATTGAAGGTTCATGAGATAAAGCTTTTGCAATTAAAACTCTTCGCTTCATTCCTCCAGATAATTGTCTCAATCTTTGATCTTTTTTATCCCAAAGACTTAGTTGTTTTAAAATTTTTTCTATATGTTTAGGGTCAGGTTTCTTTCCATATAATCCTCTAGAATAAGAGACATTATTAAAAACTGTTTCAAATTGTTCTAAGGTTAGTTCTTGAGGAACTAAACCAATTCTTGATCTTGTTTCTCTATAATCGTCAATTATATCAAATCCATCAACAGTAACCATTCCAGACGATGGTTTTACGATCCCACAAATTATACTAATTAAAGTGGTTTTGCCGGCACCATTGGGTCCTAGCATTGCAAAAATCTCACCTTTTTTAATGTTTAAATTTACTGTTTTTAATGCCTTGAAGCCATTTTTATAAACTTTTGATAAGTTATTAATAATAATTTGATTATTAGACATGTGGTCAGCAATATATAGGGACAATTTGATTGATTACAATAAATTAAAATTTAATCTAAATTCAGTAATTATGAAAAAACTTTTAATATTTGTATTTTTTATATTGGCATTTAATTCTAATGCAATTAGCAAAGAGACAACTTACAAAAAAGAGTTATTCGAAAAAGCTTTATTAGATGGAAAAATTGTAGTGGTCAGTTCATGGATTAAATATTGCACATCGTGCGCAAGTCAAATGGAAATATTAAATAAAGCAAAGAGTGATTTTGATAATATTGAGTATTTTGCTTTTGATGTAACAAATAAAGAAATTGCTGAATTTTTTAATGTTCAATATCAAACAACACTCTTAATTTTTAAAGATAATAAAGAAGTTTATAGAAGTATTGGTGAAACAACCAAAGAACTTATTTATGATGCTTTAAAATCTTCTATCTAAATTTAATTTCTTTTTATTTTTAATATTATTGCAGGTAAAAAAGTTGCAACTAGGAAAGATAAAAATAATAAAGATTGAGTTATAAATGGTGAAAAGAATTCTTTAGGCAAAAACACTCCGACCAATAAACTTTTAGAAAAATCTGGAAATGGGAATAATAAAAAACCCCCAATTAATCCAATAATAATTGAAAAATAAGCAGCTTTTTCATTAACATTTTTATTATAAAAACTATAAAAAACTGTGTAGACAAATGCGCAGCAAAATAAATCAGCTAATAAAAATAGATATAAAATATCAAAACCTTTTGAGGCTATAAAAAATGCTACTAAGGATAATATAATTATAAAATATTTTGATAACTTCAAGTAATCCGTTTTTTTATTAAATTTAAACGCTGCTTTTCCATCAACTACAAATAAACTTGAAATTGCATTGACCAAAGTATCAACAGTTGAAATTGTTAAAGCTAATCCAAGTATAATTATTAACAAGGAAAGTGTTTGGGTTTGTTCTTGTAATAATAATGTAAAAAAACCTAGATCAGGTCTTTGACTAGGATCAATTGAGAAAGATACCATTCCTATAAATCCCATTAAAAAAACTATTGGAATAATTATAAAAAAAGAAATTAATAAACTTTGTTTAAGAGTTTGATAGTTTTTTGCAGCATAAACTCTTTGCCAATTTCCCTGATGAAACAAATTAGTTGAAGCTACTGCAATAAAAAAAGTTAAACCAGCAGTATAACTTGGAATATAAGAGCCACTAAGTAGTTGAGGATTCTTTTCTTTTATAAATTCAAATGAAAAAGTACTTCCTGTATGGGTCAAAATATAAGATATTGATATTAGCAAAAGAACACCAATGACAATCATTTGAATATTATCTGTAAATATTGAAGCTCTTAAACCACCATATAATGTATAAGTTAATGTTGCTAAGAGTACTATTAATGCTGTAATCCAAAGTTCAGTTCCAGATATATAATTTATTAATATTGCTACAGCAGTAACTTCTGCACATAAAAATATAAACATATAGAATATGGTCATTAACAAAATTAATTTAAATAAACTTTTTCCAAATTTTCTTCTCATAAACTCAACAAGTGAAGACCCTTTTGGAAATTCAGTTCTAATTTTTTTTCCTAAATAAATTAAAAAAATCATTGGAAATGCTGTACCAAGTGCATAACCAATCACAGCTCCTATTCCACCCCATGTTGCAGCTGCAGCAGGCCCAAATAATATCCATGCTCCCAAGGCTGATGCAACTAAACTAGTTGTTAATGAAAACAATCCTATATCTCTATTTGCTGTTAGATAGTTGTTTATACCTTTAAATTTTTTTGAATAATAAAGACCTAAAACTGTAAATACTAAGCTTATACCTATAACTAGTGTTAGTGACGCTGATTGACTTATAAAGTATGTGTTATCCATTATTCTCCCTTTCTGAATTACCGGACAGGTTCTTAGGGTTTAATCTCAGTCTGTTAAGACACCCCTTTAAAGAATTATTATTATATTTTTATAACTTTTGATAGTACTTTTTAAAAAAAATGTTTTTCAATTAAATAGTACAGCGTAAAGATTATTAACGATGAACAAATTATTATAAAAACTTTTTCTTGGTTACTCATTATTGTTGACTTTTGTGATTCATTATTTCTATCATGCACTGGGTTGCATACTCTCTCCATTCAGTGGAGTTTTTAGTTTTAAGACTATTTAAATGATTTCTATTACTTTTTATGTCATCTTGATGTTTTAATTTATCGGCACCATTAAGATTTTCTTCCATACTTGATAAATTAGTCTCCATTGCTTTTATCCATTCATTTCCAAGCTCAACACATTTTTGATCATCTTTCTCATCACAAATTTGCTTAAAAAAATTAAATATAACATCGTCAGTTTTAATAGCAGTGTTCATTATTTATTGCACACACCAATAGAATTTGGTCCACAAGTTTCACCATTAGTCCATGTTGCTCCAATTAAATTAGCTCCATCAAAATTGGCATTGGTAATGTTAGATGAAGTAAAATTTGCTTCCATCAAATTAGCATTTTGAAAATTAGCTTCTATTAAAGTAGAACCCATAAAATCAACTCTAGTTAAATTAGAACCAGTGAAATTAGTTTTTTCAAAATTGCCCCCTATCGCAATTGTCTCATAAAGATTAGCTCTAACAAATGTAGACTCTGGAAAAGTTCCAAATGATAAATTTGAATTCATCATAATACTTTTGTCAAAATTTACTTGAATAAAACTTGCAAATGATAAGTTTGAATTTGGAAGATAGCTTCCTTGTAAATCTTGAGAGTCTGAAAATCTGCAATTAGAATAATCAACACCATCAGTCAAAGGATCGTCGCATCCTGCATGGCTATTTGTGAAAAAAAATAAACTCAAAATTATAAAAATTATTTTTTTCATAATTTATGTTAACAAATTTAAATAAATTAAACAAATATTTGAGAGTAAAAATATCTATTTATGAAGTTAAATTGCGTATTTGTTCTTCAGCATCTTTTATTGATTTTTCATAATCAAGTGCCATTTGATCTGCGCTTACTACTTCAACTTTTTCAATACCAAAAAAGTTTAGTATAAATTTTAACCAAGGAGTTAAAAAATCTTCTGTACTATTTAGTTTGGTACCGCCAGATGTAATTACTAAATAAGCACGCTTGTTTCTTAATAAGCCTTCCCTTCTACCATTTGGTTTAAATCTAAAAGTTTCACCTATTCTAGCAGCTAAATCTGCCCAAGCCTTAAGAGTTGCAGGTGGGCCATAATTATAAATAGGAGCAGATATAATTATAATATCGCTCTCTTTGAGTTCACTTACTAATTTATCAGATAGTTCAAACATCTTTTTATGTTCTTCTGTTTGATCTTTTTCTTCAATTTTCATTCCAGACTCTGTTAATCCACTCACAAAAAGCATTTCATCATCTAAATCTCTATAAATTATTTCATCACCTGGTTTTTTTATCTTATCTAATAATTTTTTAGCTAATGCTCTAGAAGTAGAACCTTCTTTTCTGGCACTTGAGTCTATTTGATAGATCTTCATAAATAACTTTTTAACCGAAATTTTGCATAAATGGAAAAATTTTAATTATATAAAAACCAATTGCTTGAAGTTGGTTTGTCAAAATTAAAATACCAGTGATTAAAAGAGTAATTCCACCTATTTTTGAAATCAAATTTATATTTTTTTTGAAATTTTTTGAAAAAGCTAAAAATCTTTGAATTAAATAACCTGATAATGTAAATGGAATTGCTAAGCCTAAAGAATAAAAAACTAGTAAAACAATTGCTTTAGATAATGTTTCTTCAATCGAGGCTAAAGCCAAAATAGAGCCTAAAATTGGACCGATGCATGGTGTCCATCCAAATCCAAATGCCAAACCAATTACATATGGAAATAAAAAATTTTGTGATTTTTTTGCTTCTATTCTTTTTTCAAAATTTAAATAACTAATGTTAATCACACCAATTAATTGTAATGAGAAAACTATTATTACAATTCCAGCAACTACTCTTAGAGTTTCAGAATTTTGTAATAAAGTTTGACCTAAGTACGATGCAGATGCTCCTAAAATAATAAAAACAGTAGAAAAACCTAAACAAAATAAAATGATTGGTAAAATTTTAATTTTTTTTACTTTTAATATGTCTTGTAAGGATTGGCCCGAAATAAAAGAAACATATCCTGGAATTAAAGGTAATACACAAGGTGATAAAAAACTTATGAGTCCTGCTCCAAAAGCAATTAATAGTTCAATCATTAACCTGTATTTTTCATTGCAGCTGATATTCCAGCTATAGAGGTCATTAAAGCATCATTCAAGAAATTTATATCTAATTTATTATTCTTTTTGTTATTAAGTTTATTCATAATACTTGCTTGTAATATATTTAACATATCTGTGTAGTTATTTCTTACAAACAAAGCTTTTCTAAATTCTTTTCTTTCTTTGATTACTTCCTTAGGTGTAATCTTGTTATGTAGTTTTACCAATGTTTTAAATTGAAATCTTAATTTTTTTCCAATTCTTTTTAATGAGTCATCAGCTAAATTATTTTCATAGACAACTGAAATTTCTGGATCAACTTTGGATATGACCATATCTAAAATATCCATCGTAGATATAAAAAAAGGCCAATTTTTTTCCATATCTGTTAAAGTGTTTTTAAATTTTTTAATTGATCCATACCTTAATGCCTCTGTAGTCCCTAACCAACCAGGCAACATTAATCTAATTTGCGTCCAGGCAAAAACCCAAGGTATAGCTCTAAGACTTTGAATATTATCAATATTTTTTCTTTTAGTGGGTCGTGAACCTATTGCTAATTTTCCAAGTGATTTATGAGGTGTAACCAGCTTAAAATATCTTATAAAATCTTCACTTTGATTTAAGTTTTTCCTGTATGCAGATGTTGATATTTCTGACATTTTTTCAATTAAATCCCTCCAATTTTCTTTTGATTTTGGAGGTGGATTTAAAGAAGCATCCATTACAGCCCCAATATAACTACAAAGATTATATTCTGCTAAAGGTTTATACCCATATTTTTGCTGAATAACCTCTCCTTGATCTGTAATTCTTATTTTACCATTTACGGTATTAGATGGTTGTGATTTTAGTGTAGCTTGAATTGGTCCACCACCTCTTCCTGCCGATCCTCCTCTGCCATGAAAAAATACTAGATCTATTTTGTATTTTTTTGCAATATCTCTTAGTTCTTCTTGAAGTTTGTATTGATGCCAGCTTGCAGATAATTTTCCAGCATCTTTACTTGAGTCTGAGTAACCAATCATTATCTCTTGTTTGTTGTTAATAAGTTTTTTGTACCAAGATAATTTAAATAAATTTTCCATTATATCTTTTGCATTTCTTAGATCATCTAGAGTTTCAAAAAGAGGTACTACTCTTAAAAAATGTTTAGTATTTGCTTGTTTTTGTAAAAAATAAACTGATAAAATATCTGAAGCTTTTGAAGTCATTGATATTACATAAGCACCCAAACATTGAGATGGTTCTTTAGATATTTGTTTAAAAGTGTTCCATACTTCTTTGTTTTCCTTATCTGTTATTTTTAGTTTATCTAAAAAATATTTTTTTTGTTTAATTAAATTATTTAAATAATTAATTTTGTTATTTTCTTTTAAATTTGAATAATTAATTTCATATTTCTTTTTAAATATTTCTTTTAATAACTTGTCGTGTCTTGAAGATTCTTGCCTAATATCTAATTTTGCAAGATTCACTCCAAAGCATCTAACACGTCTAATTAAATCTAATAAATCTGCATTACCAATATGTTGTCCTTTGTTAAGATTTAACGACTCTCTAACCTCCCTCAAAGGTTTTAGAATTTCATTTTTATCCTGTAATAATTTATTTTTATCCAGTGGAATTTTTTTAGTTAAATGATCTTCAATTAATTGATGGGTAGATCTAATTTTATCTCTAATGGGTCTTAAATATACTCTATATGGTTCAAAAGTTTTTCCTGTTGCTTTTCTGATTTTAGGTGAACATTCCTTCATAGATAAGTTTTGTATTAATTTAGTAAGCTCTTTTTCATAGAGTTTTGCTGCTTGCCATCTTGAATATAATATTACTTTTTTTGTAATTTCGGCTGTAACATTTGGGTTCCCATCACGATCCCCACCCATCCATGATCCAAATTGAATAGGATTAAAATCTCTTGGTAAATCTTTTTTTAGTTTTTTTCTAAAAATATCATTTAGTCTTTTATAAACTCTTGGCACTGTATCCCAAAGACTGTCTTCTATAACTGCCAACCCCCATTTGGCTTCATCTAACGGGGAAGGTTTTGATCTCTTAAGCTCATCTGTTTTCCAAATAATTGCTATTTCAGAGTAAAGTTTTCTGTCTATTTCAGTTATTTTTGATGGATATTTTTTATATAAATGTCTTTGTTCCAGCAAATCAATCAAATTTGCATATTTTTGAATTAAAGTTCTTCTTTTAACTTCAGTTGGATGTGCTGTGAGAACTATGCCAATATTAAGATTTTTAGCCTGTTCATATATTTTATTATTTGAAATTTTTTTATTTTTAATAAGAGCTTCTATTATATCCTCAACAAATAAATTCTGATTTTTATTTTTAAAATACGGGTTGTCATATTCGTTAAGTTTACGAGAAGCATCTAAAGACTCTGCTAAATTCATGAGATTTAAAATGTGTGAAAATGCTCGAGTTACTTTAAAAGTTTGTAGTGAATTTAATTTTTTTATTTCATTTGAAGTTTTTAAAAAAGCTTTGCCTTTATTTTTATCAAACAAACTATTTTTTGATATTAATCTTAGTTTTTCAACTAATTTAAAAAATTTATCACCTTCTTGATCTTTAATAACTCTACCTAAAAAAGTTCCAAGCAGTCTTATATCTTCTCTTAAAAGTTTAGTGGGTATTCTTTCGTAATAAAGGTCTCTTTTTTTCATATTCATAACTAAATTTTTTTTGCAAAATTCCTTTAGTGTTAGTTTTTACACTAAATAAACAACCTGAATATTTAAATTTTTGCAAATCAGCTTTGTTCAAACCTTTTGTAGCAGTAGTAACAAAAAGTTGATCATTTTTTTGTCCCCCAAATGCACAATTAGTAATATTTTTAGCTGGTAAATAGATTGAATGTATTAATTTTGCTTTTGTGTTCAAGACAGATATTCGGGCACCATGATAATGTGCTATCCATAAATTTTTATTTATATCTATCGTCATACCATCTGGTGAACCTTCTTGTGGATTAAGTTTTTTAAACACTTTTTTACTTATTATTTTGTTATTTTTATTAATCTTTATTTTGTAGATTATTTTTTTTGAACTATCTGTATGATAAAAGTTAAATTGATTAATAAATGCAGGACCATTTGTAATTCTATAATTAGTATCAACTTTAGTCATTATTAATTTTTTATCTAATTTATAAAGTGAACCATTTTCAATATTTCTTTCTAAGTTATCCATCGTGCCAAACCAGAGATTGCCGGCAGGATCTGTTTTGCCATCATTAATTCTGTTTAATTTAAGGTTTTTTTCAAGAAAGATTGATTTAATTATTTTTTTTGTATTTATGTTTTGAATTCTTAATTCTCCTTTAAGTCCCAAAACAAAAACATTTCCTTTAATATGAGCTAAAAAACCTATTTCTTTATTTACAGAAAATATTTTTTTTTTATTTCTTTTAATATCTAATGAGAAAAACTTCTTTTTTTTTATATCTACGAAATATATTGAATTATGCTCCTTTACCCACAGTGTTCCCTCACCCAATTTACACTTTAGTTTCCAAAGTATTTTTGGTTCTGAGGTAACAATTTTTTTCATTAATCAAAATTATAAAGGTACAATTTTAGAATTTTGTTCTCCCAAATCATCAATTGATAGTCTCAATTCATCTCCAGCTTTTAAAAACAATTGAGGTTTTTTTCCCATACCTACTCCAGGAGGAGTACCAGTAGTAATAATATCGCCAGCTTGTAAAGACATAAACTTACTTACATATGACACAATAACATCAACATTAAAAATCATTGTATTTGTGTTACCTGTTTGCATTCTTTCTCCATTAACATCTAAAGACATATTAAGATTGTTTATGTCTTTGATATCTTCCTTTGTAACCAAATAAGGTCCAATTGGTCCATAAGTATCATGTGATTTTCCTTTTACCCATTGTCCCATTTTTTCTATTTGCCATTCTCTTTCACTGACATCATTAACTAAACAATAGCCCAATATATGATCTTGAGATTGATTTTGCTCAATATGTTTTGTCTCTTTTCCAATAACTATTCCTAATTCAACTTCCCAATCTAATTTTTTAGAATTAGGTAATATTTCGATATTGTCATTAGGACCATTGATTGAACTTGTAGCTTTCATAAACATTATTGGCTCTGATGGAACAGGAAGATTTGATTCAGCTGCATGATCTGAAAAATTTAAACCGATTGCAACAAACTTTCCTGGTTTAGTAATGCATGAACCTATTCTCTCACTTGAAGAAAGTTCTGGTAATGATTTTAAATCAATATTTTGTAATTCAGATATAGTTTTAAAGTTTAAAAAA
>Ga0213861_10003897_pt1 | contig 12277 bp, 12 predicted proteins | sample PICome_4_FD_160110 | JGI IMG/M metagenome (GOLD analysis project Ga0213861, IMG submission 160110) | Coastal seawater microbial communities near Pivers Island, North Carolina, United States - PICO131 | ecosystem: Environmental > Aquatic > Marine > Coastal | place: USA: North Carolina...
ATTTTACGTCAATTTGCGGCACTTACTGATAATCAACTACCAAACATAGAAGATTATAAACACTGTAATAAGGCGACAGAATTTCTTAATGATGTGGAATCAAATCTGCAATGTTGCGAAATGCGTCTTATATGATTGATACTATTTTTATAGAAAAGTCAGCTCGAAATTTCCCTTTAGCAAAAGAAGTGTTGAAGCGTTTTTCGTCTGCACAGCATATTGAATGCTCTCATTATGGAGAAGTCTTTAATCGTCATGGACAGAACTTTCGTGTTCAGAAAAACCATCCATCGCTTATTCTAGCCGTTAAAGAAGGTGAATTTGTCTTGCCTGCACCTGTGGAATACCATGTTGGTGGCCGACATAACTACTATTTTTCTCATATGCTTAACTGCCCATATGATTGTCGATATTGCTTTCTGCAGGGAATGTATAGTTCCGCGCACTATGTACTGTTTGTAAACTATGAAGACTTTAAGAATGACATAGCCAATATAACGAAAATTAACAGCAAGGATCCAAGTTGGTTTTTTTCAGGTTATGACTGTGACAGTTTAGCGTTCGACCCGGTGAGTAATTTTGTTAACCATTTTGTTCCGTTCATCGCTGAGAATTCTAATGCCCGTATGGAGCTTCGAACTAAAAGTACGCAAATTAGGGCATTGAATAAAATAGACGTCACGTCTAATGTGATTTGTGCGTTTAGTTTTACGGGTGAGTTGGCTAATCGTTCTTTGGAGCACCGTGTGCCCGAGAATAGCAAGAGAATCAGCGCGATGGCGAAGTTACAATACCGTGGATGGCCAGTTGCCGTGCGCTTTGATCCGATGATGTATTATCAAAATTGGCGTCAGGATTTTTCTCAGCTTTGTCTTAATCTTTTTAAAAAAATCAATCCAGTTGACTTGCACTCGGTATCTATAGGGGCTTTTAGAATGCCTGTGAATTATTTTCGTAAAGTTAGAAGTTTGTATCCCACCGAGTCGTTGTTTGTAGCTGGTTTACATCAGAAGAATGGTAATTACGAATACGGATTGAATATCGAAAATGAGTTGCTTGGAGAAGCGCAGGCGATTGTAGGTCAATTTGTAGAACAAGACCGTATCTACACCATGCGAGATTAGTATGAAAAATGCTCTTGTAACTGGTGCTAGTCGAGGTATTGGCCTGGCCATCAGTAAGAAACTGCATTCACTGGATTTTAAGGTCCATGGAATTGCACGCGGATTTAAAAATACACAAGGAGAGGATTTATTTTCTAGCACCCACAGTATAGATCTTTCAGATTTGGGAACGTTGGACAAGCAGATCTCTTTGGTGTTGCAACGCATTGGGGAACTAAATGTCGTGGTTTTTAATGCAGGAGTTGGACGATTTGGTTCTCTTGAACAATTCTCTTTTTCCGATATTGATAATCTTTTGAGTGTTAATTTAACCTCCCAAATTTACCTTTCTCGAATACTGGTTCCAAAGCTACGAAAACAAGGCTTTGGTAGATTAATATTTATAGGTTCCCAAGCAAGCTACGAAGCGGGACGTAACGGCGCGGTTTATTGTGCTTCAAAATTTGGTCTACGAGGATTTGTGTTGGCTCTACGGCAAAGTCTGGCACGCTCGGGTATTCAAGTAACCTTGGTAAACCCTGGAATGACTCAGACGGACTTTTACGCGAATACTAATTTTGAACCAGGGTCCGAAACTTCACAGCATTTAAAAACTGAAACTATCGCAGATGTCATCGAAATGTTATTAACGGTACCTTCCTCATCGGTTGTCGATGAGATAAATCTGACACCGGCGAATCATGTAATTCATTTTAAAAAGTAATTGGAGAATCACTGTCCATAATCAAATGAATTTTTTGCTGGATGAGTGAATGACTGTATCATTATGGCTAGATAATTGGACACGCTGGTGATCTTTATTTGATATTTGCTAGGTCGTAGTTAATATTGAAGTATGACGTAATCATATAAAATCAGATATTACTCAAGAGTGTGAGTTAAATAGTATTTTAGATTAAGGTTTTTTCTTCGCTATTTGCTCGAACATGCAATATTGAATTTATAATACTCAGAGCCCATTATGCTTGCTAGTATGCGAAATAAGTCTTCACGTGGTTTTAAAACTTGCTATCAATAGTGCGTAATTCATCTACTATAATTCAATAATCAATTCGGAAAGCAACCTCATGCCATGCCCAAGCTAGTAGCAACCTCTGAGATGAAATTGGAGGCGTGTAACAAGTTAGAATTACGGTTTAAACAGTTTGGTCTAACAGTTACCGATATTACGATTTTACGTGTCGGAAGTGGATCTCGGCCACATGTCGCCCGCGTTAATGTAGATGGCCAATACGGCGTTGTTAAAGATCATAGCGGTTGTGATCCACTATTCTCTCGACTACTTGGGAAATTGTTAACGCGACGGGAGATAAGGGCACTGTATCAGCTTGATGATGTTGAGGGTGTACCAAAGGTTATTCGGGTATTCGATGCACGTTCATTTTTGATGACCGATTTGGACGCTGTTCCTTTTAGAGGTAGCGTTATGGAAAAAGATCAGTGGTCCGTTTTTTTTCCAAAGCTCGAAACGTTAATACATCGTATTCATGCTGAAGGCGTTGCTCATTGTGATTTGCGAAGTCTTGATAATACGCTGGTTACGGCTAAAGGTAATCCCGCAATCGTTGACTTTGTTGGTTGTTTTCGTCGTGGCAAGAACTGGAATATATTGACCTGCTGGATGTTTCGCAGACTCTGTGCAGTTGATTACTCTGCTATAGGTAAACAAAAGAAAGCTATAGCTCCCTGGCTGCTCTCCAGTAATGAATTTATTGAGAGAAGACAAGAATCGGTATTTTCGCGATTAGCGCGGAATACAGGTGTCATAATTAGGAAGTTAGCTCGTTCGATGTTTACAAGATAGAGAGCTGACAGCAAGTTTCTAAGAAGTAGATTGTGTATATATCGGGCAAATACTTATTCGTTAGGTTCCATGGCGTTAACTATCACACCACCACCTAGACATTTGTCATAATCATAGAGCACAATAGACTGACCCGGTGTAGCTGCCCACTGTGGCTGATCAAACTCTACTTTTAAGGTACCACTACCAACTCGAGATAAGGTGCAGGATTGACTATCTTGTCGATATCGAATTTTTGCCTGACAAGCGTAGGGTAATCGGGGTGGTAGCTCCGCTACCCAGTGCACTTGATTAGCGTATACATGGCTTCTAAGTAAGTAGGGATCATTCCTTCCCTGTACGACATACAGTATCTTACGGCTTAAGTCTTTATCTGCAACATACCAAGCTTCCCCTGAGCCACCGATGCCGAGACCCTGACGTTGTCCTATCGTGTAGTACATCAAACCATCATGTTTGCCGATTACTTCATCGTCTTCGAGATTGCGTATTTCGCCTGGTTTTGGCGGTAAATAGACAGATAAGAACTGTTTGAATTTTCTTTCACCAATGAAACATATTCCTGTGCTGTCTTTTCTATCATGATTGGGGAAAGATAAATCGCTAGCTATTTGTCGAATGTCCTCTTTTAAATAATCTCCCAGTGGAAATAGACTACGTTTTAAAGCATTCTGTTGCAAGGTATACAGAAAGTACGACTGATCTTTGTTGTTATCGATGCCGCTTAGTAGTGTGTATTTCCTGTTTTGTTGCCCACGTCTGACGTAATGACCCGTTGCAATAAAATCGGCGCCGAGCGTATTAGCGAATTCAAGAAACTCTTTAAACTTGATTTCTTTATTACACAATATGTCCGGGTTTGGGGTTCGACCGGCTTGGTGTTCACTTAGAAAGTTGGAAAAAACACGTTCCCAATACTCATGTGAAAAATTGATTGTTCGCAGCGGTATTGATAAGAGCTTGCAAACCCCGTTTGCATAGGCCAGATCTTCTTCTGCTGCACAGTATTCAGCCTCATCGTCTTCCTCCCAATTCTTCATGAAGAGTCCAATTACATCATACCCGGACTCTTTCAAAAGATAGGCAGCAACCGACGAGTCGACACCACCAGACATTCCAACCACCACACGTTGTTTTGTTATCAATTTATATTCTCATCTTTCTCCCGAATTATCGGAAGTCACGTTTATTCAGTGTTTTTTTTAAAATAGACAACACGTTTATTTTTGTCCGTTCAATCGTCTGAACCGCGTTTTAGTTTTAATTTTTTCTTTATATTACTCCACATAGTGGACTTGGGTTTTTCCTTAATATCGTATTCATTTGAGTTATCAACATATGATGAAAAGAAATATGGAATATCCTGCCATTCTGCTATTGGTTGCACATAAGGTAATATTCCGTTTCTTTGAAACCAAGAATCGACAGCGAATCGATCACCGCTATTTATTTCTTCGATTTGCCCAGCCCAATGTTGGTCGAAGATGGCTTTTCGATAAGCGCGGTTAAGTACTTTATGGTGGGTCAGAAATCCTTCCTGTTCGAATAATTTCAAATAAGTGGTGGTGTTCAAAGATTCGTCGATACAGTCGAGTTGCCCCGGAAACTCTCCATCATAGTTTAAATCGAGGCCGGTATCACGATGTGTGGGCGTGTGTTTACCTACTACTACTTCCATCCAACCGATGGCTTGTTTAATTTGTGTTCGTTCGAGTTCCGCTGTAGCCGCTGCTGGCTTAAACCATCCAGTAACTTCTCTCCATTCTTGATCAGTTAGTCGAACAACATCCTCTGTTTTACAGCCAAAGTTGTAACACACCTTAAACTCTCTTGCGCTGTTGGCTTGCAGAACGCTTGTCTGCGTTAATAACATAAGGTAGACAACAACACGCAGGATAACTGGTAATTTCATATGGATGAAAGTCTCTTGAACTTTTTTACAAACATTTTAATTAATGCCATATTTTAACTGAATAATGGACTGTGACCTAGGTTCTCACAGGTGAAGAAAAATTAAAACTCGAATCCATCATTATTAAAAACTGCCTTGCAGCTTCGCTCAAAAACTTTCCCCGTCTAATTACGGAGCCATAACTCCGCGTTGGGAAAAATTCATCCAATGGAATGCGGGCTAGGTTTTCATTACCCGTTAGGCAGATATCGGTGACGATAGAAATACCAAGACCTATCGACACATATTTTTTGATGACTTCCCAACCACCAGCCTCCAAAGTGACCGTGTAATTAATATTATGTTGCTGAAAAACCATGTCGACCATTCTCCAGGTACTTAAGTGTCGGGGTGGCAAAATAAGACCGTGAGGCCCAATATCTTGTAACGTGATATTTTTAAGTGCGGAGAGCGGGTGTTCTAACGGCGTTATTAGTACCGGATTGAATTCGAATATGGGGTGATACTGAATGTCGTCAGGTACTTCAAGCATCGATCCGATAGCGAAGTCTGCAGTATCGGCACGTAACATCGCCATACCGTCGCGACCTGTAACATTGTGCAACTTTATCCGGATTCCGGGGTATTGTTGACTAAACTTCTGTAAGGCATCCGGCAGGATATATAATATAGTCGATTCACCAGCAGCTATATTTAGTTCGCCTTTTTCTAAACTCCCGCTACGTTCGGTAAATGTCTCATTAAGAGAATCAATTCCTTGTACTAAAGGGCGTGAAATTTCCAAAAGGGTAATGCCTTCCGGAGTTAAACGAATACTTGGACCGCGCCGTTCGAATAGCGTTGTATCCAGTTCTCGTTCTAACGCCTTAATTTGAAGTGATACCGAAGGCTGGCTGAGAAATAGTTTTTCAGCTGCCTTGGAAATACTGCCACATGCTGCTGTAGTGCAAAATGCTCGAAGTTGTTTCAGTCGATTTTGCTTATAATAAGGCGTAGCATTTGAGTTCATGGGAAATTCGATAATTGGAAAAATTAATAATAAACACAATATTTATTAATGTGTCAAATATATAGACCAGATATAACATATAACTGCAAAGTTCTGCTTTTAGCCGTCAATAATGCGCAGGCTAGTGGTTAATTTGGTTCTCAAACATCAATGGAAAGCATACTTAAAATTTTAAGTAAAAAATTAATCATTAGACAGGGACTTGAGAAATGAAGTAAATGGGACTACTTTCTTCTGTACAAATGTAGTTTCAATATAAAATCAATTGATAACTACTTAAATTTCCGTCTAGTTACACGTCAAATAGATACTTAATGAGTGATTCTAAAGAAATTCAGCGTGGTGGAAGCACCACGCTTCAGGAAGCGAAGCCGAAAACAAAGAAACCACGACTCTATAAAGTAGTGTTGATCAATGATGATTACACTCCTATGGAGTTTGTTGTTTCGGTGCTGGAGCAGTTCTTTTACAAGAACCGAGAGCAAGCGGTGGCTATTATGCTTACAATTCACAACAAAGGCAGTGCCGTATGCGGTTTATTTTCTTACGAGATAGCCGAAACCAAAGTACAACAAGTATTAGGTTTTTCTCAGGAAAATGAGCATCCGTTGCAATGCACTATGGAGCCAGAATAATGCTAGCGAGAGAACTTGAAATATCTTTAAATTTGGCGATTCAATTTGCTCGAAATGCTAATCACGAGATTATTACTGTCGAGCATTTGCTAATGTCACTGCTTGATAACCCATCAGCTATTGAGGTTATCAAAGGGTGCGGTGGTGACATCGAGACACTCCGGGGTCAATTGAAAACGTTTCTTGATGATCAGGTCCCACACAATAATGAGGAGAGTGCTAAAACCGACCCACAGCCGGGGCTTGGTTTCCAGCGGGTAATTCAAAGAGCAATCATTCATGTGCAAAGTTCCGGGCAAAAAGAGGTGGATGGTTGCAACGTGCTTGTGGCAATCTACTCCGAGCGCGAATCCCATGCAGTGTATTTTCTGAATCAACAAGATGATGGGCGTTTGGATGTTGTCAATTATATTTCGCACGGTGTTGGGCGCGGAGCATCTGATTCTGGTGATTTCGATTCAGCATCTGATAACGAGGGGGACGATTCAGCACAGGAAGCTGAAGGTGCACTAAAAGCATTTGCTACTAATTTAAATGACTTAGCAGCCGAAGGAAAAATTGATCCTTTAATAGGCCGAGCGTTGGAAGTCGAAAGAACCCAACAAATTCTATGTCGGCGTCGGAAAAATAACCCATTACTCGTAGGCGAAGCCGGAGTCGGAAAGACAGCGATAGCTGAAGGGTTGGCAAAAAATATTGTCGATGGCAATGTTCCAGAGATTTTACAGGATGCCACAATTTTTGCCCTTGATTTGGGTTTGTTGGTTGCGGGTACCAAATACCGAGGCGACTTTGAGCAGCGTTTGAAATCAGTGCTAAAAGAGCTTCAGGAAACTGACGGTGCGGTACTTTTTATTGATGAAATTCATACTATTATTGGTGCTGGATCTGCATCCGGTGGTGCGATGGATGCATCTAATTTATTAAAACCCTTATTAGCCTCGGGTTCGTTGAAATGTATTGGTTCCACTACGTTTCAAGAATACCGTACTATTTTTGAAAAGGATCGCGCTTTATCGAGGCGATTCCAGAAGGTGGATATTGGCGAACCCAGCGTAGAAGAAACCATTGAAATACTTAGGGGGTTAAAGACGCGATTTGAAGAGCATCATGACGTTACATATACCCAGCCGGCATTACGCACGGCTGCCGAACTATCGGCGCGGTATATAAATGATCGCTTTTTACCGGATAAAGCTATAGACGTTATTGATGAAGCGGGTGCTTATAATCAACTGTTGGCAAAGTCAAAACGAAAACGGACGGTATCGGTGAAGGATATTGAAACGGTTGTATCGAAAATTGCGAGAATACCGCCAAAAACTGTCTCGGTTACGGACAAGGAATCACTTATTAATCTGGACCGTGATCTTAAAAATATGGTTTTTGGGCAAGACGCGGCTATTGAGGGTCTAGTTAGCGCTATAAAACTATCTCGTGCTGGACTGGGTAACGCCGAAAAACCAATATCTTCGTTTTTGTTTAGCGGCCCGACCGGGGTCGGTAAAACTGAAGTTACGCGGCAACTGGCAATGACGTTGGGTATCGAGCTCGTGCGTTTTGATATGTCGGAATATATGGAAAGACATACCGTATCTCGCCTTATTGGAGCACCTCCAGGGTATGTTGGATTTGATCAAGGTGGACTATTAACTGAGGCGATAACAAAAAATCCTCATGCGGTGTTACTGCTTGATGAAATTGAAAAAGCCCATCCTGAGGTGTTTAATATTCTTCTGCAGGTTATGGATTACGGAACGCTGACTGACAACAATGGTCGGAAGGCTGATTTTCGAAATGTTATTATAATAATGACAACCAATGCCGGCGCAGAACAAATTTCACGGAATACTATGGGCTTTGTTAGCCAGGATCACAGTACGGATAGTAATCTGGCGATTCAGAAACTATTTACACCAGAATTTCGTAATCGCCTCGATTCAATAATTCAATTCAACTCATTAGATGAGTCAACAATTAACCATGTTGTTAATAAGTTTATACTCGAATTGGAACAACAATTGCTAGAAAGAAATGTGCGTATAGAGCTCGACCCAGAAGTACGAACCTGGTTAGCCGTTAAAGGCTTTGATCCAGTTATGGGCGCGCGTCCGATGGCGCGTCTAATTCACGATAAAATTAAGCGTGAACTGGCAGACGAGTTGCTGTTTGGCAAGTTAGAGAAGGGTGGTCACGTCGCAGTTACCGTTGTAGATGACGAGTTGAAATTTAGCTTTTCTGCGGATACTAACGCTTAATCGCGAGAGTTGTCTGTTTGCCCGATTTTGTACGTCGGATCCGTAAAGGTATATGGGTGTTAATTTCTACCCATATATCCATCCAAATTTTTGGATTATCCGGATGCATGCGTTTCCAGTAGGACGTTTTGTAATCTACCTTGTCGATAGTTATATCCTCGTTGGATTGGAAAACATATTTTGCGCTAGAGAAGTTCTTGCGGTGTATGAGGGATATAGCTCGATTATCTAATGTGTTCTTTTCGAAGAATATTGCGCCAATTGGAAACAATTCAGATTCGATAAGAATATTTTTTACACTTGCCAGTTTTTGTTTATCTAAAGAAAGTGAGTACCCTGTACTTGTTGGTGTAACTCTCGTACTGCCTTGCTTTTTTCCTCGACGCTGTTGTGTGTAATCCAGGACTTTCCAACCAATTTCTGAGAACGTTAGCGATATTTTTTCATCTGACTTTTTTGCTCCCAACATGGCTGCGAAATTGTTTGGAATGACAATGATTTCAATATTGTATTTTCTCTGGCTTAGCTTAGATATTTCAACGGTTGTTACACCCGCTTTGTGTCCGCGTACCGTTAGATTGTATTCGAGGAAAACATCTCCAGGTAAAAAAGGCGCTGCTGATGCCGGAAAACACAGACCGATTAGTATTAATAAAAACAACCTTAATTGGTTTGCTAGACTAAATATTCTCATAGTCAATTACCTTTCCAATTGTAGTCAGGGCTTGATGGTCCAAGATGATGGAGGATTTTGTAATAATAAGTCGACGCGTCGCTAACCATTGAATAACCGTTGGATAGATTTTATGTTCTACCTTATGCACACGATTTTCTAATGAATCTACCGTGTCATTTGGCTGGATGGTTATTCGTCCTTGTAGGATAATTGGGCCATCGTCCAATTCAGTTGTTACCAAGTGAACAGATGCGCCATGATAGGCCTCGCCAGCAGATAATGCACGTTTGTGAGTTTCCAATCCTTTAAATTTAGGAAGAAGTGACGGGTGAATATTAATTAGTCTGTCCCGATAGGAATTAACAAACCAGTTGCTAAATATTCTCATGAAGCCGGCGAGCACAATTACTTCTGCACCGGCTTGATCTATGGCGGCGCCAACAGCTTGATCAAAAGACAGGCGGTCGGGAAATGTGGTGTGGTCAATAATTTTGGTCTTCAAATTCGCGTACTCCGCACGTTTAAGACCATATGCGAATGCTTGATTACTGACTACAAGCTGAATATCGCAGGGAATATCATTTTTTTGTATAGCATCGATAATAGCTTGTAAATTGGAGCCGCTACCTGAAATAAGAACGGCTATTTTTAATCGATCTGACATTTTACTTTACGATAACACTTCCGTCGCCAGCTTCAATACTACCGATAATCGAGACGACTTCACCTGTCGCAATCAAAGAAGATTTTGCTTGTTCAACGGCGTCCGGACGAACCACTACGATCATGCCAATACCGCAATTGAACGTTCGATACATTTCGCCAGTTGCGATATTTCCGTTCTTTTGTAGCCAATTAAAAATTACAGGCCATTGCCACTGGGATGTATTAATTACAGCGTCAACATTATTAGTAAGTACACGATTTACATTGCCAGGTAATCCGCCCCCAGTTATATGGGCAATAGCACTTATCGGTGTAGTGGCCCTTAACGCAAGTATAGATTTTACATATATCCGTGTAGGCTCGATTAAGTGATCAATCAGTGACTTTCCATCTAGATTATCAGTTAGTGCTGCGCCACTTGATTTAATTATATTACGGATTAAAGAGTAGCCGTTTGAATGGGGGCCGCTTGAGTGAATACCCAGAATAACGTCACCTGCGCGCAATGCCTTACCATCAATAATTTCCGAACGTTCAATTATTCCAACACCAAAACCCGCCAAGTCATAGTCATTTTTAGCATACATTCCGGGCATCTCTGCTGTTTCACCTCCAAGCAGTGCGGCTCCACTCTGCAGGCAACCTTCGGCAATTCCGGTAACGACATCTTCGCCGTGATCGGGATCCAACTTTGCCGTAGCGAAATAATCCAGAAAAAACAACGGTTCGGCTCCGCAAACGATAATGTCGTTCACACACATAGCAACCAAATCGATACCGATTGTATTATGTCGTTTACTTTCAATGGCAAGTTTAAGTTTTGTACCTACGCCGTCGGTTCCGGCAACAAGCACAGGGTCCTTGTATTTCTCAGTATCAATTTGAAATAAGCCGCCGAAGCCACCAATTCCTCCAAGACACTCAGCACGTCTGGTTCTAGCTGCGATAGGTTTTATTCTTTCAACGAGTGCCTCACCGGCATCAATGTCTACTCCGGATGACTTGTAGGACAAACTTTCAGGTTTTTTTGTTGGCATATGGAATAATTTGTTCGTAAACGGTTAATAAAGCAACTGGTAAATTGGATGCTGGAAGTAGGTCGATTATAATCCAGACTGGCGGGTCAACGTTCACATCTACAAGAGATTATGCGATTTTTTATTTTTAGACCCGAAACTCGCTATCGAACTGTTATTTTACTCAAAATCGGGGTGCAGGACTATTTCTGAAAATACACAAGTCAGCTTACCACTTGTGACGGATGTCCGTAGGTCCTTGGCATCCTACTATGTCGGTCCCAATACTGAACTTCTGCATATTTTGGCAGAGCTTACACGTCAAAGTCAGGTGCGGGTGGTTTTTCTTTATGGCCCGACCGGGACGGGTAAATCTCATCTCTTAAACGGTGTGATTACTAGTGCGGTGGCATCGGGTATTTATATACCTCTGTCGGTGCCCGGTGCTGGCCTAGACTTATTAACGACTATTGATAAACCCCTGATCGTATGTTTTGATGATGTAGAAAAGATTGCAAGTGATTCACACGTGGAACGCAACTTGCTCGGACTTTATGAAAGAGTGATGTCTCAAAACGGCTGGATTGTGATTTCTAGTCAATTTTCTCCATCCCAGTCAGGGATTGTATTACAGGATTTAATAAGTCGTTTTAGCAGTGGTCTAGTTTATCGAGTGAAAGAATTGAACGATGAGCAAAAGGCTGAGGCTTTTTTGTGGGCCGCACGCCGCCGTGGCCTTGAATTAACCGAGGAAACGGTTATGTGGGTGTTACGACGAGCGCCTCGTGAACCCCAGTCTCTATTCTTGCTCTTGGATAAAATTGACCAAATTGCTCTGCAAACTGGAGAAAGAGTCACCATACCATTCTTACGTAAGTATAAAATACTCGAGAGTCGGTTAACTATGTAGTATTTCTACCAAGCATGCTTTTATACGGTCTTAGCGGATTAAAACGTAAGATTTATGGTGCATTTATAAAAATGGGGACGTGATATGACGATACTAAAAGATTTAGCAGTAGGTATTTCTGCAGCGCTGCAGATAGGATCGCGAGATACAAGAATGAAGAACATTTGCGAGCTTGTGTCTAGTGCTGTGAAAAACCCAGATTTTGTGCGCACTTATTTAAAGGATAGAGCTGTTGGACAAGATGTTCGTGAAGTTTTATATGAAGAT
>Ga0213861_10003903_pt1 | contig 12269 bp, 12 predicted proteins | sample PICome_4_FD_160110 | JGI IMG/M metagenome (GOLD analysis project Ga0213861, IMG submission 160110) | Coastal seawater microbial communities near Pivers Island, North Carolina, United States - PICO131 | ecosystem: Environmental > Aquatic > Marine > Coastal | place: USA: North Carolina...
AGGTAATTTGATAACGGGTAGTAGTGATGGAGATGTTAAAGTAGGAGATATTATATATTCCCACGGAATGCTAATTCTTACAAGTGATGGAATCCCTAAAGAAGATGGATATGGTTATATATCTTATGGGACAGGCAGTTATGGGGTAGGAGATTCGTCTTTTATCCAATCTTTCACATTATCCCCAAACTTAACATGCTCTTTTGATAGTACCTTAACAATATACGAAACCCAATATAAATGCACCCTTAGGGAAAATGAATTCAATTTCAGCCAAAACCCAACCCTAATTTCAGGAAGTTCTAATTCTGGGATTTTATCTAACTTTGCTACAGGATCTTACTTTACACCATATGTTACCTCTATTGGATTATACAATAACAACAAAGAACTACTAGCCATAGCAAAACTTGCACAACCTCTAAGAGTATCAGATACAACTGATACATCTATTATGATTAACTTAGATCTTTAATTATGAGTTGGATATATAAAAACAACCCTATAGAAACAATCTCCGATTTTCCTGATAACACTCATGGATTTGTATACAGGATAGTACATAAATCAACAGGTAAAGCTTATATAGGTAGAAAAATACTTCAAAATACTTCTAAAGTTAAATTAGGTAAAAAAGAACTTAAAGAATTAACAGGTATAGTAGGTAGACGACCATCATATAAGATTGCGGTCAAAGAATCAAATTGGAAGACATATTGGGGTTCAAACAAACATATGAAAGAATTATATGCAACCGAACCTAAAGAGAATTTTGAACGTTATATTTTAATATGTGCTCCTACAAAAAAGTTATTAACTTATTACGAACTAAAATATCAAGTATTATACGAAGTTTTAGAAAAACCCGAAGAATTCTTTAACGATAACATCCTCGGTAAGTTCTTTACAAAAGACTTTGATGTCTAATAAAGGTTTTATATATTACATCTATGATAAATGAACTACTAGTAGACTTAGTAGATAGAGTTTTAGGTAGTGGTAAAAGAACATCAAGAGGTAATCAATCCTACCATTGTCCTTTTTGTAACCACTCTAAACCTAAACTAGAAATTAATTTCACCGATAATAAAAAGGGAGACAACCCTTGGCATTGTTGGGTATGTGATAAAAGAGGTCGTAAATTAAAAACTTTATTTAACCAAATCCAAGCTACCTCTGAACAAGTAAAAGAATTAAGAAACCTAATCAAATCAGGGGATTGGGTCCAAGAAGAATCTGCAAATACAAACCAAGCAGAATTACCTCCCGAATACTTACCTATATTAGACAATAGTAATCTTTTAGCTAGACATGCTTTGGCATATCTTAAAAAAAGAAATTTAACAGAAGAAGATATATTAAAATATAGTATTGGATATTGTGAAAGAGGACCATATAGCAATATGCTTATTATCCCTTCATACACTTCAGAAGGCAAACTAAATTATTTTACAGCACGTTCATTTAAAAGTGATTCTTTTATTAAATATAAAAATCCAAATGTTTCAAGAGATATAGTTCCTTTTGAAAATATGGTAAACTGGGATCTTCCTATCATATTGTGTGAAGGCCCATTCGATTCCATTGCTATTAAACGGAATTCAATACCCTTACTAGGGAAGAATATACAATCAAGTTTAATGAAAAAACTTGTCTTATCTAAAGTAAAAAAAATCTACATAGCTTTAGATACAGACGCCCAAAAACAAGCTCTTAAGTTTGTTGAATATTTTATGAATCAAGGTAAAGAGGTCTATCTTATAGATCTTGAGGGGAAAGACCCAAGTGAGGTGGGATTCAACAATTTCACCAAATTAATCCAAAAAACGTTTCCAATTAATCAATATGGGTTGATGCAAAGGAAACTACAACTACTATGAGTAAAAAAATTGTATTAAAGAATTCGTACAAACGTATTCTAGAAGTATCGGATGATGCTAAACAAATTACAATGCCAGATTCTCGTTACTATCAACGTAACGGAGAATATTATCCATCAATCACCTATGTTTTAGGGTCATATCCAAAAGGTAAATTCTTTGAAGATTGGCTTAAAAAAGTCGGATATTCATCTGAGTATATTGTTAAAAAAGCAGCAGAGCAAGGTACTGAAACCCATGAAATGATTGAGGATTATCTAAATGGTAAAGAATTAAATTTCTTATCACCAAATGGGTACCCACAATACGATACGTTAGTATGGCAAATGTTCTTACGTTTTGTTGATTTTTGGGAGGAATATAACCCTACATTAGTTGAAACTGAAGTACACTTATTCTCAGATGAGTTAAAAGTAGCTGGTACTTGTGATATGGTTTGTGAAATAGAAATTGATGGAAAAAAAGAATTATGGGTTATTGATTTCAAAACATCAAATCACCTACAAACTACATACGATTTACAGGGAGCTATCTATGCTAAATGTTATGAAGAATGCTATGGTAAAACGGCAGATCGTGTAGGAGTTTTATGGTTAAAATCGAAATCAAGGGGTGCTGATAAAACTGGTAAACGTTTAAAAGGTAAAAATTGGGAAATTTATGAATCTCCTCGCACACAAGAAGAAAACATTAACATATTTAACACAGTCAAAACTCTATTTGACCTAGAAAACCCTAAACATAAACCAGCATTTACAGAATTCAGAACACAAGCTAAAAGAAAAGGTTGATATTTATAACCATGATAAGTTTACTCCAAATTTTAAAAGAAATCCAATCAAAACCTAAAGCTATCATTATGGCGGGTGGAGCTTCTGTAGGTAAATCAACAATCCTTAAATCCATAGAATCACAACTATCAGATTTTAATAATTTAAATGCTGATAAGTATGTTGAAGATAAAGATTCCCCACTATATGGGAATTTAGGTGGTGCATCATCAAAAATTAAAAAAGAGGATTTACCCCAAGCTATTGAATCTAAATCTAACTTTATATATGATACAACTGCATCAAATTTAAAAACATTAAAACCCTTAGTAGATAACCTAAAAGATAATGGGTATGATGTTATGATGTTGATGGTGTATGCACATCCAATAGTTTCTTTCCTAAGAAATTTTAAACGTAAAAGAAAAGTACCTTTAATTGGAATTATTGGCACTTGGGTTAAGGTATATAATTTAATAGAAGATTATAAAAAAATGTTTGGGGATAACTTTATACTAGTTACTTCTTCTCCATCATCTACCGAAGAAAAAGATCAAATTGAATCTTTCCAAACAGCACAAAACCAAGGTAAACTAAAAGAATACTTTGATGAGTTAATGGCTACTGGGGAATATCGATCTTCATTTAGAAAAGATGATTCGAAACTATCACCTGAAGAACTAGAAAAAAAAGAAAAATCAAGAGCTAAAACAGCACTTACTACTGAAAAATTTATAGAAGATTTATCACAGTCTTTTGATAGAATCCAATCATCTATTGACCCAACAAGTGTAGATGAATTGCCTACTTTAATTACCAAATTCAAATCATGAATAAACTCACCAAATCACTCTTAGTTGGTTTATTAGAACAAGAAAACTACATAACAGGTTTTTATGGAGGTGGATTTAAACCACCCACTAAAGGACATTTTGCTGTAGTTAAAAAATCCCTTGAACAATTTCCCGACATAGATAAATTTTATATAGTAATTGGTAGTGGAATTAGAGATGGGGTATCCCAAGATGAATCCCACTCAGTTTGGAGCATATATAAAAAGTACTTAGGAGATAAAATTGAAATAATTAAAGCAGATTCTTCACCCTTAAAATACGTAAAAGATTACATCAAAAAAAATACAGATCACAAATCTTTAATTTTTATAGGTTCTAGAGATGATAATGATGAGGATGAACAAGACTTTGTTAAAAGAAAAGATTTTTTTGATAAATATGGTAGCCATGTTGAAGTAAAAAACATTAAAACATCAGGAGGCACTAGTGGAACTAAAGCTAGAGAAGCAGCTAAAATTTCTAAAGAACAATTCTTTCAATACCTCCCCAAAGAATTAACAGATGAAGAAAGAAATCTTATCTTTGAATATGTTCAAACTGTTATTCAAGAAAATGCAATAAAAAAAGTAGCAGATAAAGCTAAAGAATTAGGTAAAAACTTCGCTAAGGCTTTTACAAACCAAAAAGATGATTTTAAAGGATTTAGACCATTAGTTGTGAAATACCTTAAAAAACAAGATTTAACTCCTGAAGAAGAAGAAAAACTTAAACAAAACTTCACAGATATTCTTAAAACTAGTGGAGTAGCAATAACCTTCCCTATATTAGGAGCTTCAGGCAGTGTCTTACTAGGATGGCTAACTAATAAATTAACTAAAGGAAAATTTACTACTTTACCCTCTAAATTCAAAGATAAACTCTTAGAAACCCAAATCATAGAAATCCTATCAGGAATAGAATCTAAACAATTTTTAAATGAAAATGCTTCATATTCTTCAAATATTGACTATAAAAAACATATACTAGAATTAACAAAGTATATGTTAGATAAAGGAATGAATATTAAACCTTTACCTAAAGTTATATTCAATAATGGTGATGTTGAAAATGCACGTGAATTCTTCGGTAAAACTGCATATTACAACCCAAATAACAGTACAATAGTATTATACACAGAAGGACGCCACCCTAAAGATATAGTGCGTTCATTTTCTCATGAGATGATACATCATATCCAAAATCTTGAAGGTAGATTAGAAAATATTAGTACAACTAATACACATGAGGATGACCATTTAAATGATATTGAAGCAGAAGCTAACCTAAAGGGTACAATGACATTCAGAAATTGGGCTGATGGTTTAAATGAAGGTATAAACGAATATGATAATTCAGGTCCTACTACACCTAAAGTATATATTGTAAAAGATGATGGAACTTATAAAGCAGCACCAATTGAATTATTATCTAAAATATCAAACTTAACTTATGATATGGGTGGGGGTGAAACAAATTTTTACCCTGCAAAAAATATTGTAATAGTAGATAACATTCCGGTAGAAGAATTTGCTAAAGAACCTGGCGATATTAAAGGTGAAAAAGTATATGTTGAGTATAACTTAAACAATCCTACTAGTTTACCTAAAGCAAATAAAATTATAGCTTCTCAATTAGTATACCATTTAGATAACCGTGAAGCATTTGCTCAAACAGTAGCAAATTCACTTAAAGATGGGGGTACATTTGAGTTTCAAAGTGATTTAATGAATAAAAAGGATAAAATGTTTTTACAACATTTATCTGATGAATATGGATTTGGTTTACCTACAAAGTTAAATCAATACAAACAAGAATCTTTACCATTAAAAAAAGGAGAATTTGTTGAACCCATTATATCTTACATCTATAAAATAACAGATAAAGATGATAAAACATCTACACTTTCAGTTACTAAAAAAGGTAAATGGTGGGAATATGAAAAAATCGATGGTGATTTAGATTTTAAAACAGGAAAATTTTCAACCCCACCAATCGATCCTGATCCTGACTTTAGAGATAAAAAATATACTTTAAGAACTTTCGATAAGTATTTATCCTTCTTTGGAGACTCTAATACTATTGTTGATTTTAAAGAATTAAATGAAGCAAATAAACCATATAAACACAAACATGGTTTTGATGATAAATTAGGTAATGACCCATTTGGTTTAAACCAATATGCTCGTGAATTAGCTCAAGGTTTAGAAGAAGCAATTGTAGGAGATAAAATCGAATGCGATAATTGTGGTTGGAGTTGGGATATAGAAGATGGAGGAGACGATTTATACACTTGTCATAAATGTTGGCACGATAATACCCCTAAACAATTGAATGAAGGTAGATACGATACACTAGCAAATAAGTTATCATCAACTGCATTTAAAGTATTTAAAGATACCCATGATCTGGGAGATAAAGTAGGTACATTTGAATTTAGAGTAGACCACCCAGATGAAGAACATGATATTCCATCTAAAGATTTTTTCTTTGATTTTGAAGGTAAAGTTGAAATTACAGATAGTGAATATAAAGTAGATGGTGGAGCAAACGCTGGATATGATGATGAAGGTGAAGAAATTACTCCACTACTATCAGTTAAATTTAAAATACCTCAAAACCCTACAAAGAATCCTTCTTGGGAAGATATATCATTTGATATTAAAGATGTTGTAAGACATGAACTTGAACATTTAACCCAAGATGGGGAAAACCTAAAATCGGGTAAATATATGAAAGATGATCAATTAATAAGAGATTTAATTGATGCTGATCTATTATCTAAATCCCAATACTTCAAATTAGAAAAAGAAGTAGATGCGATGCTTCAAGGTTTATATTTTAAAGCCAAAAAATCAAAACAACCTTTTAAAGATATTATAAATAACTATTTAAACATATTCACCTCCCAGGAAAAAATCACCCCAGAAGAGAAAGAAGAAATATTAGACCTTTGGAGAAGTAGGGGAAAAGCATTATCTTTACCTATATTCGAAAATGAAGAAAAGGTTATGAAATATAAAATATTTTTAGATATGGATGGAGTGTTGGTTGATTTTGATCAACAATTCAAAGATATAACAGGCATGTATCCCAAAGAATTTGAATTAAACCACACTATAGGAGAATTTTGGAAAGCCATAGACAAATCAGGTGTTGGTTTTTGGCGTGGTATGAAATGGATGCCGGGTGGGGAAAGTTTATATAAAAGAGCTTCACAACATGACCATGCTTTGCTATCATCCCCATCACGTAGTGAAACATCTAAAATAGGAAAACGTTTATGGAGACGAGATAAAACACCAAACACAAAATTAATCTTATCTCTATCACACTTAAAGAAAAACTACGCAGCCCCCAACCATATTTTAATTGATGATAGAGAAAGCAATATACAACAATGGAGAGATGCTGGTGGAATTGGAATATTATATAAATCCGCAGATCAGGTTAACAAAGAATTAGATAAATTAGGTTTATGAGTGTATTAAAAAAACAATTTGGAGAAAGAGACGTCCAACGTATTAGAAACCTTGTAAAAGGTAAATCTGGAAGCCGAACAATCGACGGAGTTGGTTATTCTAAGTCATCTACTGAAGAACATATCGAAGGTGATGTTTGGGAAGAAGGAGGTAAAAGTTGGACTATTAGAGATGGTATTAAAGAAAACATCACAAAGTTAGATAAATTTAAAAAAGCTACTCTTCCTCTATTCTGCCCTAAATGTAAAGGAATTATGGATAGACAGTTAGATCCACACTATTATAAATCTTATGGAACTTGTGTTGATTGTAGAGCTGAGTTTGAAACTAAACTTAAAATTGAAGGTAAGTGGGAAGATTATGTAAAAGAAACTTATAATAAAGAAATTGACCATCTAATTGAAGAATATAAAAACTTTTACAATTCCAAACTCAATGAAAGTACTCAAGGATATATCACCGAAGCAGGTGAAGTAGAAAAATGGGTAGGTGGAGTAAATAAGCAAAGAGCTGAAGAATCTTTAGAAGATGTGATAGAATATCTAGAGGGACTAAAAAAGTAATATTTATAACAAAACACTATAATGAAAAATAATTTTGACTTAAAAAAATTCTTAACTGAGAGTAAAACCATTGAAAAATCTAATCCTTTTCTTAATGAATCATATGATGAATTCCAACGTGATGATAAAGGATCTAAAGATGTAACAGCTAAAGATACTGGTGAAGAAGACGCTTATGGAGCGGGATTTGAAGCTGGGAAAGATGAAGATATTAAATCTGCTCTCCGTGAAAAAATTCGTGAAATGGTAATCGCTGAATTAGAAGACACACCTTTAGAAGAAGCTAAAAAAGATGAAGAAGAAGAAGTTGAAGTTGAAGTTGGAGCTGAAGAAGAAGTTGGAGCTGAAGAAGATGTTGAAACTGAAGAGGGGGATGTAGATATTACTGATGAAGAAACTACAACTGAAGAAGGTGATATTGATGCCCCTGAAATGGAAGGTGATGAAGGAGAAGTTCTTAGCCATTTAATGAAAGCTCTTGGAATAGCTAAATCTATGGATAATGAAAAACTTATCCAACAACTCGGAAATACTGTAACATTCCTAACACGCCAATATATCTCAGGAGAATAAAATGCCCTACGAAAGAAAAGGTAAATGCGTATATAAAAAATATTCTAACGGTAAATTAAGTAAAGAACCAGTTGGATGTTCAGATACTGTAGCTAAAGCTAAAAAATATATTCAAGCTTTGTATACATCTGAATTAAATGAAAGTTTGCCCAACACTATTACCCCTGAAGAACAGGCCAAAATAAAAGAATATATGAAAGCTTTTATTAAGGATAAACAAACGTGGATAGATCAATATGGTTTAGAACAAGCTAACTTTGTGATGTATAAAACAGCTGTAAAAAAAGCTAAAGAAAAAAAAGAACAAACAATGGACAAAGAAAAATTAAGAGAACTTATTCAAGATGCTCTAAAAAACCCTATAAAAGAATCAAATGCCTTTATAGTAGCTGCTGATGCTGCTAGAGATGAAGGACTGAAAAAATTTGAATTTCCTAAAAATAGTGGTAAAATGCATAATGTAACTTTAAAAACAAATATTAATGTTAAAGAAGCTTATGCTGATTTATCCCCTGAGGAGAAAAAGGCAGTAGGTATTGAGTATGATCATGAAACTATTGCTCAATTCTATTTAGAAAAAATGGGAAAAAACTCCAGTAAACTTTCAAGTGATGATTTACTTAAGATAGGTAAAAAAGTAGTTTTTTTTGATTATGATGGTGATCTTGGTTCTGCTTATAAAGATCTTGTCAAAGAAGATTATAAACCATCCCTTAGAGCATATGATGTCATTGATGCTGAAGGAAAGGTAGTGTATTCTGGATTATCGAGAGATGAAGCTATAGAAAAAGCTAACAAAAAAGCAGAATATAAATTTACAGCTACAGATTCTTTAGCAGAAGACCTAGATCTAGGCCATCAAGATAATGAACCACATATGCTAAAATCAGATCTATACCGTATTGGAAAATATGCTATGGAGCTTTATAAAATGGTTGATCAATTTGAAGGTCAAGGTGAAGTTGATTTCCCACACTGGTGGCAGTCAAAAATCATTAAATCAAAATCTATGCTAGTCTCAGCTAAACATTACCTTGATTTTGAACTTAAAGAACCTCAAATTGATGCAATGGTTGATGTTGCAAGTGAGGAAGGGGCAATTAATGAAAATGTAGCTAAGGATAAAGCATGGAAAAAATTTCAAGAAGACAATTTCGTAACTAACAAGACCATCAATGCTGCTAAAAAGGAATTTAATGAAAAATGGGAACGTGGTGAAATAGATACATTACCCTCTGATGAAGATGCTAAAGCAGCACTTGTAGAAAAAATATTAGATAAGTTATCAAAGTAAGCTCATGACTAAATCAGAACTCATATTAAAAATTAAACAACTTGCACCTCAAGTATATAAATCCTCTCAAAAAGCCGAAGAAGCAGCTGTTGAATATGATGAGTTAACTAAGTTTCCTGAACTTAAAAAAATTATAGTTGATCTTTTAACAACTGAATTTGATAATTTTCTATCATCAATAGATTGGGTTGCCCCACGTCCTACTACATTTAGAATTAATTTGAAGAATGACCAAAACTTTTATTTACTTTATGGTAAAAGAAGTTGGATAGCTCAAATTGCAGGGAAAAAATATTACCTTCTAAACCTACCAGAAGAAGAACGTGCTGCAGAAGCTATTGCTCGTCTTTTAAGATATGGTCCCGAAATAGAAGAAGAAAATGAAGAAGGTGCTGCAGAAGATTCATTTGACACTGGAGGTGGAGAAGAGGTTGAGGCAGCTGTAGATGACACTGAAGATGTAACAGTAGAAATATAATGGAAACGATTTTATCCTCACATAGAGATGAATATCTCAAAAATATTATCACAAATCAAATCAGGAGCCCCTGGAAGTTTTTTTGCTACTAAAATAATTAAAGAAAACAAACATATTATGAAAAAATCAGTACTAAAAGAAATCATTAAAAAAGAAATTTTAAGTATGCTTGAAGTTGATGCAGCTGCTGCAGCACCTACTAAAAAAGCTCCTATTGAAGTTACCAATTTAATTAAATATCTTCAAGGAACAGGTAAACCCTCCCTTTCTCAAATTAATAACCCATCCGAACTAAAACAAATTTTAGATGCTATCTTTACAGGAATGGCCCCAGCAATGATGAAAAATGCTGGAGCCCTTTCAGTTAAAAAAGTAATTGATGCTAAATTAAAATAAATTTGCAAGCTTAACTAAGCAAATAAAATAAAATAAAATGGAAAATTTCGATTTAAGAAAATATTTAGCTGAAGGTAAGCTATTAAATGAGCATACAGAAATTGAATTAAATACTTCATTCCTTCAATCACAAGATGATTTTGAAAGAGCAGGAGATGAAGGATATACTGTATGGAAACCTGAATTTAAAAATGGTTTAAAAGCTAACCAACAAAGTTTTACATCATCTGGCAAATCAGCTATCCCTGTTCAAAGAATAAAATTTAAAATGATAGATACTATGAGTAATATATCAACAGATATACCATATATCAATGTTAAATTTAAAAAACCACTAAATGAGGTTTTTATAGATTTAGATGATATGATCCTGAAGAATTTGGTGTAGAAGATTTTGATAAATTTGATGAAATAGTTGAATCAAAACAAACCCCAACATTACAAGATGTTTCTGAATTAATTGATTTGGAAAATAAAGATTTAAGTTTTTATGGGTGTTATGTTTTAGATGTAAAATCCAATGAAATAATTAGTATTACAAAACATAATTAAATGTGAAAAAATAAAATAAAATAAATGGACCCACTTACTAAATATTTAAATAGTATAGCATATAAGTTTGATAAAGGATATCCTGACATGGACAATTATCAGGATGTTTTATTGTTGGAGACATTGTTAAGTGAATTTTTAGATGAAAAAGTCGGACTCTCAGAAGAAACTGAGGTTGAATCTACTGACCAACCCATAATTCCTGGAGGAGGTTCACAAATATATAATGATACTATTAGGTTCGCTCTGTATGGTAGTGATTGGAAAGATAAACCAATACCCACCCCTAAGAAAAAATACCCATACACTTCAAACACCTTTAGTATTAGCATAAGTGGTGAAGATAAGGAAATGTTTGATAAACTCTACCCAGTTAAACCACCTAAAGTAGGAAAAGAAATAGGTAGTGCAGGTTCTTTAGGGGTAGGAAATGGTGAAATTGCTTTATATTGGTTATACCACTTTTCAAAAAGTGCTAAAGTTGAAGAAGGTAGAAGCGGAGATGACCCAGATCTATTTTTTAATGGTCAAGGGGTTGAAGTAAAATCTTGGTCTAAGGATACAGGTTTACATGGTTTGGGTAGGTTTGGAGCTGATAAAGAAAATTTATCACTACTTTCTATTATATTTGGCTTTAATGCTCTAGTAAGTGTTTTTGAGGGTGAAAAAGCACCACCAAAAACTATAAATCCAACTAATTTTAGAGGTTCTCAACTTATAACTGCTATGGAGAAAGTAAAAGAATTTAAAAATCTTTTAGATAAAAATAGTAACCTATCAGGTGAATACCCACTATTTAAAAATATTCAAGATAATGTAGATAGGGTATATTCCACACTAAATATGTCTGATGGTGATAGTGCCGAAGAGATGGCCACTAAAATGGCCATCCAACTACTCAGACCTAAACTAAATAGAAAACCTGGAGATGGTAATCACCTGGCTAATGTGAAAGATAATGGTAATGTTAAATTTTTCCAAATTGATTTTAGTAAGTTAGAAAATAGCAAGGATTTATTAGATGATTTTGAAGTAAAACAAAGTGCTATAAGTATTAACTTTGATAAAATTTGGGGATAAAAATTAAAATAAAATAATATGTGTAACTGCGGATGTAACTCTTGTGATAGTATTCCAAATCTAGGAGTAGTATTAAATGAAAGTATTGTTAAACGTGATATATTATCGGAAAATCTGCGGTATCACGTGCAAAATAAACTCCCACTAACCGAAAACACATTCCGCTATGGTTCGGATTCTTTCATTAATTTATGGGCAGAAGCTCGTGCATTATATTTACGTGAAATCCTCAATGTAAATGAAGATGATAAAGAAATTTTAACAGAAACTGATCTTGGAAATTATGGTATGTTAGAAGATGGTACTAAAGTACCTTTAGATTTACCTATGTTAAATGAAGAAGAAGGTGTTCCACATTACACTAAAGACGG
>Ga0213861_10003905_pt1 | contig 12266 bp, 11 predicted proteins | sample PICome_4_FD_160110 | JGI IMG/M metagenome (GOLD analysis project Ga0213861, IMG submission 160110) | Coastal seawater microbial communities near Pivers Island, North Carolina, United States - PICO131 | ecosystem: Environmental > Aquatic > Marine > Coastal | place: USA: North Carolina...
AACGGCGCCGTCGGCCAACTTGGCCAGCTTACCCGTCTCAATGGTGATCGGGTTCGACCCCACAGGGATCGTTATTTTTTCAATATTCATTTTCATTTTCTTATTTTCTTCTTTTGTTGGTTTGCCCCCGTGTGACGCAATGTGCGTTCTGATTGTTTTTTTATTTATATTAGCAGATGAGGGCAGGCGTCTCTTGGTTTTGTTTTCGGACAAAGCCTCCAACTTTACAAATCAAAGTTGGGAAAGGGTGATCAAGGTCATAGGAACGACCTGATGAAAATTTTCTAAGGCTGAGCCGAAGCCAGCAGATAGCGTGAGACAAAGAACGCCGAACTGAAGGCTTAAGCAAAACGGCCACAGTTAATACCGTGACCGTTTTAAAAATTGATTTAACGACGAAGTCCAAGCCCTTTAACGAGCTTAGCGTAGCGCTCTTCTGACTGACCTTTGAGGTAATCAAGAAGCTTGCGTCGCTGCGCAACCATCGTAAGCAAGCCGCGGCGACTTGCGAAGTCTTTCTTGTGCTCACCCATGTGTTCGGTGAGGTGCTTGATACGCTTGGTAAGAAGCGCTACTTGGAAGTCAGCACTGCCAGTGTCACCTTCGTGCAGCTGGTAGTCGGCGGGATTAATTTCGGTTTTAGTACTCATGGTAATGTTAGTTTCAGACTAGCTCCTTGCCAGTCAGCCCTTGTGCGGGAAGCGGGAATAAAGCAGAATCCCATCAATATGCAAGATATATAAGGACAAATATTGGCGCTAGTAAGCCTCCATATTAGTCTTATTTAGCTATTGAGCACTTCAAAGAATAATCACCAATACATAATCAAAGTCATTCATAGATAGTAGCTTATTCACCCATAGCGCGTGCTTTTACTATGCCTTTGTGTGAACCAAGCTTGATCCACACCAAACTCGACTCGCACATCATTAAGATCACCGAGATTAGGCCACCCGTGTTACTGCCTTATGAGAAAATGAAAGTAGAAATTACCATTTCGTTGCTTGTCTTTAGGCGCAAGCAAGCGGCTGATCAATATCGGCACCCGCTCCAATTATTGAATCATGAAAAAGTAGCGGTTTATCGCTAGCGCATAGACTAACGCAGCTTGAATTTACGTCGCAAAGCCGGGCCAAAAAGTTAGTTCCCTTCCTTTTTTTTGAGCTCCTCACTAAGCTTATCGATGAAGCCCTCAACCGTGGGGTATTGAGAAGCTCCGAAGCGACTAAACTCTTTGCCGTCATCGCCAAACAGCAAAATAGTAGGAACTCCAGTAACATTGTAATTCTTCATTACTTTACCATTTTTGAGAGACATTGCTTTGTTGGATCTGGGTATATCGATTTTAACGAGAATAAACTTCTTGGGGACGAGTCGAGTGAATGAGCTCTTAGAAAAGACTGCCTTTTGCATCATGATGCAGGGAGGGCACCAATCTGAACCGGTGAACTGGACCATTACGAATTTTTTGTTTTGCTTAGCTGAAGCTAAAGCGCTTTCTAAGTTAGTGGTCCAGCCCCTGGCATTTGCAGCGCCAGCGCGCTCAGCCACCAACTCCTCGTCGGTATACATAAAACGCTTAACCCACTCTCTAGGTAGTTCATCCAAGCCAATGCGACGAGCTGAAGCGGAGCCAGGGGCCCCAAACCTGAACGAAACCCCATCAGGGCGAACCTCTGTAATTTCTATGTTTTCGTAGTGTTTGCCTTGCGGCGTCGTCATTTCATCAAAGTGCATTCCTTCCGCCTGCCTTCGCACTTGTTGTCGATATTCCAAGAAAAGAGCTTTTTTACGTTTCTCAAGCGACTCAACCACGAGTTGCTCGGCGCTCACCGACTGGCGGATTTCGGCAGCTTCATCACTCAGACGATCCATCTCCTTATTAACCTTGATAAGCTCTTGTTTAGCATAAGCTGTCGCCCCTTCCTTTAAACGAAGTTCTATCCACTCACTTTTGAGATCAGACAGCTCGGTTTTCAATTCAGCATTCCCATCTGCGAACCTTTTTCTGTTGATGTGAAAATAATAAGCTATCGCCAAGCCCGCAATCAGAAGGACGAGATAGCGCACTGAAAAAAAACGTTTCATAATATTACTGAGATTCTTTGTTGCAAAACCCCTGCCCCGGTATTCTTCCGTGAATCATTGGCTCGAATCATTGGTTCGGTCGGCGTCATTACTTGATAAGGTAGTTTTTCTTATCTACAGCATACTGTTTTTCAAGCTCAGCATGCTTATCTTTAAGCTCAGCATTGGTCGCTTGGAGCGCCTGGTGATTTTGTTCAGCCTCCTGGAGCTCTGTTTCCGCCTGCTTGAGTAAAGCATGGTGATCAACCGGATCCTCCTCAATCTTGACTTTGAGCTTCTCTACATTCTCTGTGAGCTCAGCTTTTTTATTTTTAAGTTCTTCATTCTCTTTCGACAGCGCACGGTAATTACACGAGGAAAGTAAACACAGAGGCAGTAAAAAGAAGATCAACTTAGTGGATCTGAGTGAATGGGGCGTCATGAAAAGATATATAAGATATATGAATAACTGGTTGAGGAACAAGGCTGATGATTACATCAGTAAATCCGTGCTAATGGCATTTATACATTATTGAGACGGCCTAAATTGGTCAAGCTTTATGAAAATAGACACCAGTTCAAATTCTGACAATCTCTGGCTTTGACAAGACCCTAAATTCGAGAATACTCACCCGCGATGCCTGCTACCAATCACACCAAACTACCCAAGTTATTCATCCCCGGCCCGGTGGATATTGCCCCAGAAACCTACGAGGCAATGTGCCAAGGCATGATCGGCCACCGAGGTGGCGATTTTGAAGCCCTTTACGCCAGTATCCAACCTGGTCTACAGGAAATTTTGGGAACCAAACGTCCTGTGTATCTTTCTACTTCCTCAGCTTGGGGAGTCATGGAAGGTGCCATTCGCAACCTCGTACAAACGAAGGTACTCAATCTGTGCTGCGGAGCATTTTCTGACAAATGGTATGACGTGGCTCAGCGCTGCGGCAAGCAGGCAGACAAAGTGCAAGTTGAGTGGGGTGAGCCCATCGACCCTGAAGCCGTGCGCGCCAAGCTTAACGAAGGTGGATTTGACACGGTCACCATGGTGCACAACGAAACCTCGACAGGCGTTATGAATGACCTCGCTGGCATCGCCACTGTTGTAAAGGAGTTCCCTGGAGTGCTCCTTGTCGTGGACACTGTTTCCTCTCTATCTGCAGTGCCCGTTGAAATGGACAAACTCGGCATCGATGTTGTTCTGGCAGGCGTTCAGAAAGCACTCGCTCTCCCTCCGGGCCTTACAGTTTTTGCCATCTCTGAAGCAGCGTTAGAAAGAGCCTCACAAACAGAAGGACGCGGGTATTACTTTGACTTTGTCGAATTTGAGAACAATGCAGTAAAAAACAACACCCCTTCGACCCCTGCGGTTTCGCTGATGTATGCACTCAAGCAAAAGGTCGACAGCATCATGGCAGAAAGCCTTGAAGTCCGCTTCGAGCGCCACGCCAAGCTCAACAACATGATTCATGAATGGGCCCAAAAACATGGATTTAAAAACTTTGCACCTGAAGGCTATCAATCCAAGACCTTGACTGCGATTGATAACAAAGATGGCAAATTTGATGTAGCCGGCTTCATCAAAGCACTACGTGCAAAGCACAACGTCTTAATCAATGGTGGCTACGGTAAGATCAAGGGCATCACATTTCGCATCTCCAATATGGGCAATGAAACGGAGCAATCCATCCAAGAGCTCATCGATCAAATGGATGATGTGATCGTTGACTTCAAGTAATCCCTACCCCGTCGAGCCAAGCCTCATTTCGCGGCAATAATTACAACCCATCTTTCGCGTTGATAGGGGCCCTCGATATGTTAGTATTGTAACGATGGCTAAAGGTTACGATGCGCACCAACAAAGGCAGATGGCTCTATCTGCTTTTGGTAAGGATCTTGCACGCCGGTCTAAGTCAAAGTGTGAGCTTACTGGGGTCTCAGGTGTGCCATTGCATATCTACGAAATTCCGCCGATGACGAGTGAGCCAAAGCTGTCACGCTGCATCATGATCTGCGAAGATGCGATTGACCAAATCAAGCAACCTAAACTTATCGTAGCCGATCAATGGCGCAACCTAGGGGAACTCATCTGGAGTGATATACCCGCGCTACAAATCATGGCATATCGAATACTTCAGCACCTCGCCAAGCAGGAAAACTGGGCACGGGACATAGTTGAAGAGGCCCACCTCGATGAGGAAATACTTACCGAGGCCAACAAGGAAAAGCTTTGACCATTACCTGACAGGCTCAATCTACTTTTGGCTGCGCCCATTATTGGCTACACCCATTAGCCACGAGGATGAAATTTCCGGTGCATGGACTTAAGCCCTTTCTGATCAACGTGCGTGTAGATCTGCGTCGTTGCGATATCAGCGTGGCCCAACATATCTTGAATAACACGCAAGTCCGCCCCGTTTTGCAGTAGATGGGTCGCGAAAGAATGCCGCAATAAGTGGGGATATACATTTTGCTCAATACCGGCATTCCTCGCGCGCTGCTTCACAATTTCTCTTACCCGCTCAGGACTCAATCTGCCCCCCCGAATACTGAGAAATATCCAAGACGATGTTTTGCTTTTCACCAGCTCTGGACGTTCGTTTTTCATATAGTCACTTACGGCGCCTCTCGCCTTGCCCCCAACTGGGACAATTCTTGTTTTGCCTCCTTTTCCGGTGACTCGGATAAAACCTTCATCAAGGTCCATATTTTCAATACGGGCATTACAAAGTTCAGACAATCGTAAGCCAGATGCATAAAACAGCTCTAAGATGGCTAGATCTCTGCGCCCCAACAACTTTTCGGTGTCAACCGCTTGGAGAATGGAACTTACATCATGCTCATTGAGTGTCTCGGGCAGATGCTGTTCGGCTCTTGGTGGCAGCAGTGGCTCAGCTGGATCTGCATCGATGACTTTCAAGCCCGCCAACCGACGAAAAAATATCTTCAAATGAACCATGCCGATACGCAGTGAAGAGGCAGACATCCCCTGGTCCTTCTGTCCTGACAAATAATGAGAAAGGTCCTCAGTACCGACATCATTCCAATCAGACACGCCCTTGCCCTCAAGCCACTTGACTACGGCATCGAGTGTTTGGCGCACAGAGAGCTGGTAAGCTGTCGACAAGCCTCGTTCGGTGGCGATGTAGAGCAAAAATTGATCAATGTGCGAGGTCACGACACTATGTAAACTGATTTTAAAAGAAGATCAAACTCTTCAAAAACTAACATACTAGGCCACTTGCCTTATTGCGCGCTGCTGGACTGCTACTGGGCAGTTCATCTTTCACCACTTAGGAATCATTGCTATCCTCAGCATCTTGTGAATTAAGCTTCCTAAAAAGAACCTGCTCAACTCGCCGGCCATCAGTGCTCGTCACCTTAGCTTCATAACCCTCAACGACGAGAGTCTCCTCTAGCTCAGGAATCCTACCTAGCTGACGAGTGATGTAGCCGCCAACGGTTGAGACCTCGCCACTTTCTAGGTCAAGTTCGGGAAAGTGATCAGAAAGTTCGTTAAGTGTCAGGGATCCTTCTGCAAGAAAATCGGACCCGTTGATCCGCTTAATCTGACTACTCACAGTATCGAACTCATCCTGAATATCCCCCACCAGTTCCTCCATGATGTTGTCCATGAAAACGAGACCTGCAGGGTCACCATGCTCATCAACCACCATGGCAAGGTGCGCGTGCTCCTTAAGGAAAAATTGCAATAGCACATCCAAAGGCATGGTTTCCGGAACAACCTTAAGAGAACGTTTGATCTTCATCAGATCAGGATCTTCTTTGTTAACCAGGGTAAGAATGTCCTTGATATGGATCAGCCCCAAAGCTTGATCCAAGTGCCCCTTCACCAACGGAAATCGGGTATGCTTGCTGCGAATAGCAACCTCCAGGTTCTTTTCAAAATCAGCATCAACATCAAGCACGGATACCTCACTGCGCGGAGTCATCACGTCTTTGACATTGATATCATTGAGCTCAAGCGCATTGATAAGAATCTCGCGCTCGGTGTCAGTCACCTCATCATGCCGGCCACTCTCCTCGACCAACATCGCCAACTCCTCGGCCGAATGCACATCCTCGTGTCCAGCAGGCTCAACGCGAAATACCTTTTTAAGGATCAGGTTAGCCGAGCTGTTGATGATCCAGATTGCCCAGCCAAAAAACACATAAAACAAATGCAATGAGCGGATAAGCTTCAAGGTTGTGCCCACGGGCTTTCGTATCGCCAAAACCTTGGGGACTTGCTCACCCAAGACCACATGCACAAAAGAAAATGAAATCGCAGCAACAGTAATGGAAATCGCTCGAATCATCCACTCAGGGGCACCGGGACTGACTTCATTCAGCAACGGAGCCACAAAATGCAACACCAGTGGTTCACCCAGCATACCCAAAACCAGAGATGCTACGGTAATACCCAGCTGGCCCGCTGAAAGGTAACCATCCAATTTCGCCAATGCATGCAAGGCCAGGTTGACTTTAGCTGGATTCTCACCCTGAACCTCGATGAGCTGGCTTTTGCGCACTTTGACCAGCGCAAATTCTGCAGCAACAAACAAGGCATTAAGAATCAAGAAAATGGTTATGCCGATCAGATACTTAAGCACCAAGTCCCATGGAGGAAGTCCAGTCGGTAAAGCACCAGAAGATGCCAGAATCTGATAAGTCAAATGCATTACTGTTTCTCGTAGACCCCCTCGTCACGCTTTTCCAGCACGGTAAACCCTGCTTTTTTAGCATCACTGATCGAGAGCGGTTTTGTTATCTTGGGTGTATTGACCCTGCTAATCACTTTCTTTATTGGATTTTTGCAGAGAGGGCAAACTTCCAAGGGAGCTCGGTCTACTGGTCGGCGCAATTCAAAACCTCTGGCGCATATGCGGCAAGACTGCTGATGATCATCAGCATTTACGGAAATGTATTCGTAGAGCGGCATAGCAAATTAAAAGCAACAAAGGCAACAAAAGCGAAATGAGAAAGGCGAAAAGAGAAAGACGCAAGACGGTGACCCTATACGGGAACCATCTTACGCCGAAAAATTATCACAACTTAGCCAAGCTTACCAGCTCGACTTGGTCACTCCGGGGATCATGCCGTGCGATGCAAGCTCACGAAATGCAATACGTGAAAGCTTAAAGCGACGGAGGAATCCATGACGACGGCCTGTGTATTCACAACGGTTCACCAAACGGGTGGCACTTGAGTCACGCGGTAGCATGCTGAGACTTACGTAGTCCTTCTCTTGCTTGAGCTGCCTGCGCAGATCTGCATACTTAGCGACGGTTACTTGTTTGCGCTTGTTGCGCGCGATCCATGATTTCTTTGCCATAACGGGGGGCTGGAGATATCTGATTACCCCAGCAAATCAAGCCATTTTTAATCAAATTCTCACTTTTCTTGCAGATTTGCCCCAATTCCAGTGTTTCAGGTTGCCTACAAGGGTGCATCAACGTTAATTGAGGACAGCATGTCAGACACTCCATTTCACTACCAAGACCCCTTTCCACTTGGCCCAGACACCACCGAATATGAGCAAATTGACAGTGAGGGCATCTCCACCATCGAGTGCGATGGCGAGACCATCTTGAAGATTGCTCCAGAAGCTCTGACCCTGCTGGCTAACGAGGCATCGAAAGCCATCTGCTTCAAACTCCGCACCTCACATCTCAAACAGGTAGCTGCGATCCTCGATGATCCCGAAGCCTCGGACAACGATCGCATGGTCGCACTGATGCTGCTCAAGAACGCGGAAATTGCCTCCCACGGCATCCTCCCAGCCTGCCAAGATACCGGCACGGCTATTGTAATGGGTAAAAAAGGCCAGAACGTGCGCACCATAGGAAATGACGCCGAGCACCTCTCTCTGGGCATCCACAAGACTTACACCGAGGAGAACCTTCGCTACTCACAGACCTCACCCTTGAGCATGTATGAGGAAGTCAATACCCATACGAATCTACCCGCCCAAATTGACCTCTACGCCACCGAGGGTGACGCCTACAAATTCCTCTTTATTGCTAAAGGCGGAGGCTCGGCAAACAAGACCTTTCTCTATCAAGAAACAAAGGCGCTGCTCAACCCTTCCCGACTCAAGGAGTTCTGCATCGAAAAAATGCTCTCTCTCGGCACCGCGGCCTGCCCGCCCTACCACCTCTCGCTGGTCATTGGCGGCACCTCCGCTGAAGCCTGCCTGAAAACCGTCAAAATGGCCTCCACCCGCTACTACGACGAGCTCCCCACCAAGGGCAATGAACACGGCCAGGCATTCCGTGATCTCGAACTTGAAAAGGAACTCCTGGCAGCAGCGCGCGTGATCGGCATCGGCGCCCAGTTCGGTGGCAAGTACTTTGCTCTCGATGTCCGTGTCATCCGACTCCCCCGCCACGGTGCCTCCTGCCCGGTGGGCATCGGCGTATCTTGCTCAGCTGACCGCCAAGCCAAAGCAAAAATAACCACCGATGGCATCTTCCTAGAAAAACTTGAAACCAAGCCAGGTCAGTTCATCCCCGAGAAATACAAGGACTGGAAATTTAAAGGGGTAGACATCAACCTCGACGGCGGCATGGATAAAATTCTAGAAACCCTTGATAAATATCCCGTGACCACTGCCCTGTCACTCACAGGCACCATCATCGTTGCGCGGGACAGTGCCCACGCCAAGCTCAAGGAACGGCTCGAGGCAGATGGCGAGTTACCTCAGTATTTCAAAGATCATCCGGTCTATTATGCTGGCCCGGCTAAAACTCCTGAAGGTTACGCATCCGGTTCCTTTGGGCCCACCACCGCTGGGCGCATGGACGGCTACGTTGATCTATTTCAAAAGCACGGAGGCTCCATGGTCATGCTGGCCAAAGGAAACCGGTCCCAGCAAGTGACCGACGCGTGCAAAGCGCACGGAGGCTTCTACCTCGGATCTGCAGGAGGACCCGCTGCCTTGTTAGCCACTGATCATATTAAAAAACTCGAAGTGTTGGAATACCCAGAGCTAGGCATGGAAGCCGTCTGGAAAATTCAGGTTGAGAACTTCCCCGCATTCATCCTTATTGACAATAAGGGTAATGACTTTTTCCAGCAGATCAACCAGTGCCCAGTTTGTTAAGCATCTAACTGCTGACACAGAGGGTGCAGCGTCCTACCTCTGGATGACGATCACCATAGTGGCGTAAACAAAGGCGACAAAAATCAACACCCCCCCTTCCTTACGATCCAGCTTCATGCTGGACCACATGAGAGGCACGATGATGATGGTGAGCGCCATCATCACGCCTAAATCAAACCAGGCAATGGCTTTGCCGCAGACTGGTTTCACCGCTGCCGTGACTCCAATAATGGCCAAAATATTGAAGATGCATGAGCCTATCGCATTCCCCGTAATAATGTCACCCTGACGTTTAAGTGCCGCCACGATCACAGTTGCCAACTCCGGCAGAGAAGTCCCCATCGCAAACAAAGTGAGTGAAATAATCACATCGGGAACACCAAAAATGGTGGCAATCATTTCACCGTGACTCACCAGCCAATCCGCGCCAATCACCAAGACGATCACGCCAAGAAGAATTAAAACAATATCAAATAAGACCCGAAGACCTCCCTTTTTTGCTTGTTCAATTTTCTCCTGCTCGAACTCCTCAAACTGTTTAGCATACTTCGCTTTTCTCGAGAGCGACACATTGGAAACGATATATATCAGAATGCCTGTGACTAAAATACCGCCCTCCCACCGAGCAAGATACTTGTCACTCATCATGACAAGAAAGATAATCGAGCTGCCAACTAAAATAGGCAACTCACGGCGGATTAATTGCTTGTGCACAATTACTGGTCTGATCACCGCAGCCACACCAAGAATGAGTGCAATATTAAAAATGTTGGATCCCACAATATTGCCAAGCGCCATATCTGGACTTGTCCTTCCTGAATCAATATCAAAGCCAAACCACCCAGCTGGCACGGCAAGCACCTCAGGCGAGTTTGCCTTCAAACACACTAGGAGCTCCGGCATGCTCGTACCAAAAGCAACCACGGTAAGCCCTACCACCAATGGCGAAATCCCCAGGCGTAACGCGATTTCTGACGCGCCTTTCACTAGCCACTCAGCTCCAAAATAGAGCAAAATAAAGCCACCGGAGAGCCACATAAAATGTATCAATAATTCCACGGGCAGAAACATGTACACGCTTCGCCATTAATTAAACTTCAAACTTTGCGGAAATCTGCTTACACAGCGCCCATGTCAACGACTCATAAAATCAGCATACTCGCCGGTGACGGCATCGGCCCCGAGGTCATGGACGCTTCAATGCTCGTGCTCGATGCCACTGCCAAGAAGTTTTCCATTACCTTAGAAAAAGACAGCCAGCTTGTTGGCGGAGCTGCCATCGACGCTACCGGCTCCCCCCTACCTGAAGAAACTATCGCTTCCTGCCAAGCATCTGATGCTATTCTCTTTGGCTCCGTAGGTGGCCCGAAATGGGAAAACCTGCCACCGGATCAACAACCGGAACGTGGTGCACTGCTACCACTGCGCAAAAAATTCAACCTCTACGCCAACCTCCGCCCCGGAGTCTGCCTGCCCTCCCTCACCCACGCCTCCCCGGTCAAACACGAGCTGATCCCCAATGGCTTTGACGTGCTCTGTGTGCGCGAACTCACCGGCGGCATCTACTTCGGCCAGCCCAAGAGCATCAGCGAGGTCGATGGCGAACTGGTTGCCATTGATACCATGGTTTACAAGCAGAGCGAAATCGTGCGCATCGCCCACATCGCCTTCACCGCTGCCATGGCTCGCGACAAGCGACTCTGCTCGGTCGACAAGGCCAACGTCTTGCAAAACTCCGTGCTCTGGCGCCAGACCGTGATCGAAGTCTCCAAGGAATACCCTGAGGTTGAGCTCTCCCACCTCTACGTCGATAATGCCGCCATGCAGCTCATCAAGCAGCCCGGCTCGTTTGATGTCATTGTTACTGGCAACCTCTTCGGCGATATCCTCTCCGATGAAATGGCCATGATCTCCGGATCACTCGGCATGCTGCCCTCTGCTTCGCTTGGCAATAAAAACGATAACGGTCTCTACTTCGGAATGTATGAGCCATCCGGTGGCTCGGCACCTGACATCGCTGGCCAGGGAGTCGCCAACCCCATTGCCCAGATCCTCTCCGCTGCAATGATGCTACGCTACTCGCTTGGCAAAAGCGACGCCGCAGCGGCCATTGAGGCTGCCGTGGATAAGGCCATCAACAAAGGCCTGCGCACTGGCGACATCTTCACTGGCAAAGAGGGCGAAACCAAAGTAGGCACTGTAGACATGGCGGAGGCTATTGCTGACGCCATCTAGACCCTCGGAGGCTATTGCTGACGTCATCTAGACCCTCGGAGGCTATTGCTGACGCCATCTAGACCCTCGGAGGCTATTGCTGACGTCATCTAGACCCTCGGAGGGCAAAAACCCAACAACACTTTCATAGCTCGTTGCCTCGCTGGCAGCGGGCTATTTTTCTGCCCTCATCTGCCTACCTACTCGTCACTTCCCGCATTAGAAGTCCTTGCGCACAAAGATGAGGCAGGCAATACCGAGTATAAACACCTCAAATGCCAGCGAGCTACCTACGATATAGGCTACGGAATGACGGTTATCATAATCCTCCATTGCCTTGGCTTCGAGCAGCTCGCTCGCGGAGGCCTCATCCTCAAGAAACGCCGACGACATCGTCATATTATTGCCTCGCACCGTCACCTTTTTCCTCAAGAGATAGGTCGCATCACGGGTCTTTGGCAATGGCATTCCAACGGCCCTGACTATTCCATAAAACCTCTCCATCTCAGCATTAGCCTCTAGCTCTTGACCCGCTTTATTGGTCGCTCCCGTCTTTATGTTAATGCTCATCCCGGAAGCCGGCATGACGTAGGTCGCTTTATACATGATGCTTTCCGACCATTGAATCGACAAGGTCACCCCCCAGACTAACAACGCGACTAACAGGGAAAACAAAGTCGATCTTGTCAACACCGCGGTCAACACCGAGACGCAGTAAATAAGACTGAAAACAAAGGTCAGCAGCAACACCGCCCAGAAGATCTCGAGATTCCACGCGTTCAACCTTACCCCATGAGCGATAAAAACGATCACACAGAAAACAAGCACCTGAATAGCAACAAACAGCAGGCTGCCAAGATACTTCACCAAGAAAAGCGTC
>Ga0213861_10003910_pt1 | contig 12261 bp, 10 predicted proteins | sample PICome_4_FD_160110 | JGI IMG/M metagenome (GOLD analysis project Ga0213861, IMG submission 160110) | Coastal seawater microbial communities near Pivers Island, North Carolina, United States - PICO131 | ecosystem: Environmental > Aquatic > Marine > Coastal | place: USA: North Carolina...
AAACTTTGCAGTATCGACTGCTATGGCATGAGTTGCATTGGTTAAAATCAATAGTGCCCCAGCTAAGACAGAGCCTTGAATTTTGCATATTACTGGTTTGTGAAGTCTTCTCAGTGAGAAACTGATATCATCTGCTCCCTCTATTTTTGGGACATTAGAATCTTCTTTAGCAAGCCTCAGATCAGCTCCAGCGCAAAAAATGTCTCCCTCTGCATCGACCACAACAACTCTTATTTCTCTTTCTTGTTTAGCGTAAGCCAAAGCATAATTTAGCTCATTCATCATCACATTATTTAATGCGTTTTTTTTCTCAGGTCGATTTAATGTAATAGTTAAAACATTATTTTTTATATTTATTTTAGTTGCTTGGAAATCCAAACCCTCTAAAGATAGTTTTTCTAGGCTCATATGTTTTCCTCTAATAATGATTTAGGTATATCTGCATACTTAGCTCTTAAGTACTCCCCGAGAGATTTAGCTTGACCATCTTTCCTAGTATTAGAAGAGACTCCATCTTCTAATATGTCATGTATATAAAAATTTAAAGAAAGAATATTTGGAAGCTCATACCTATCTATTTTAAATTCACTTATGTCAGGCATCAATTCTTTTATCTTCTCGATAGTCAGATAATTATTCAAAAAAGAGAATGCATTTTGGTTTTTTGCCCATACACCGATATTTGCACAACCACCTTTATCTCCAGATCTAGCCCCAAAAAGCTCTCCCAGAGGTTTGTTAAGAGTTTCGCCTGATGGAGGAGGAGGCATTTCAACAGGTTGTTTTTGATAATAGGTTTCTTCTAAATTCAGTTGATTGGTTGGCATTACATCAATTTCTTTGCCATCAATGTGAACAGTCTCTTTTATATGTTTACTATCTATTAAAGCGGGCCAGTAGACTAAGACAGGTCCCCCAGATCTAACTGCGCCTCCCATATACAACCCTGGGTAATTTGCTAAAGCCAGCTCTACCATTTTCGCTGTAAACATTTTGCCAACTAAATCAGGATCTTTTGATTTCACTGAAATTCTAAGAGAAGCCATGGCTTCTTCATTAGAGTTAGGATTTATTTTGTCAGTTCTATCTAACAATATAGACACTTCATCAAATTGCTCTTTTCCACCAACCGAGTTAAATAATGCATCTGTGATGATTTGAGCTTTTTCTTCAATATCTAAACCTGTAAGAATAAACTCCATGCCATTTCTGTAACCCCCAGCAAGATTAATGCAAACTTTATGAGTATTGGTTGGCGAGCTTCCTCTGCAACCTGATACATAAACTCTGTCTTTGGAAACTTCCTCAATATTTAGGGTATCAAAATGGGCTATGACGTCTGGGTTTAAGTATGCTGGAGCACTAATTTCATACAAAAGTTGCGCAGTTACAGTTCCAGTAGATACCAAACCGCCAGTACCAGGATGCTTGGTAATGAAAAAACTTCCATCTTTTTTGATTTCAGCTATTGGATAGCCCACATTATCAAAACTTGGAACTTCTTTAAAAAAAGCATAGTTACCACCGGTTGCTTGGCAACCGCACTCAATAATATGACCTGCTGCTAATGCGCCAGCCAACGCATCATATTCATCTCTCTTCCAATTAAATTTCCATGCTGCTGGACCAATTACTACTGCAGCATCCGTCACTCTTGGGCATACGACAATATCAGCGCCTTCATCCAATGCCTCTTTAATTCCCCAAGCTCCAAGGTAAGCGTTTGCTGTGAGTGTTTGACATCCTGATTTATCAATCGGGATATTTTTATCAATGTTTAAAAATGATTCTCCTTTATCTTTCAGGGAGTCCATTCTTGGCATCAAATCATCACCAGTTATGTAAGCTACTTTAAGGGAAATATTTAGCTCATCTAAGATCTTCTCTATTTCATTAGCCATAGAAGAGGGGTTCAAGCCGCCCGCATTTGTAACAATTTTAATATTTTGCTCTTTACAAGACTTAGCTACTGCTTTCACTTGTTTTAGGAAGGTACCCACATACCCCTTATCCTCTCCGCGTTGCATCTTTTGATTAAAAAGAATTGTCATGGTGAGTTCTGCTAAATAGTCTCCAGTCAGAACATCTATAGGTCCTCCATCCACCATTTCTTTGGCAGCAGATAATTTATCTCCGTAATAACCGCTACAATTTGCAATTCTTATAATTTCTTCGCTCAAGATTTCTCCATTTTGATGCCATCGATAATGATTTTTGTTAAAAAGTTACTAGTTTTTTCAGGAGTTTGGTGCAAATCTTTTAAGAGTTTCTTAGATTGAAAATATCTACCAAGGCCTCCCAATAGTAATGCAGTTGCCTGAGTATCAATTTCTTTGATCTCATTTTTAATTCTTGCTTCATCTAAAAGATTTTTTATTAGGTCAGATATGTATTGCTCATGATAGTCCACCATTGGCTTAGATGAATTTAAACTGCTAAGAGATAACGTGAATCTCTCAAATCTTGGTCCAACTGCTTGATTGGCAACAGTTAAAAAACTTTCTAATTTTTTAATTGGAGATGAGTGAGCGTTCATTGCATCCATAGCGATCTTACCGTGTTTTTTTAGCACTCTATCAACCGTTGTCACTATTAGCACCTCTTTACTTGGCGCAATTTCGTATAGAGTTCTTAATGAAATTTTCAATTTTTTTGCAAGATCAGACATTGTTGAAAATGACTTTCCTTGATCAAGCATACTTTCTAGCTCATCCATGACCTCAAGATGACGCTTGCCAATTTGAGGTTGCTTGTTTAAAAGGATGGCTTGAGATTTCATGCTATTTTTCAAGAACGAGAAGAGTAGCACCGTTGTCAACTTGATCATTAAGTTGAATCATTACTTTGGCTATCTTGCCTGTCTCAGTTGCTTTAATTGAATGCTCCATTTTCATTGCCTCAATAATTACCAAAGTATCACCAGCTTTTACTTTACTGCCTTTTTTAACCTTCACATCAATAACTTTTCCAGGCATTGGAGCGATCAAACCTCCCTCAGGGACTTCATTACCTGGTTCTATAAACCTAGGAAGAACAGATGCATTAACGTCTCCAAACGGCATGTTTATTAGGATCTCACTGTCTGCCCCAGTCACATGAGCATAAAATCTGTGAGAGTCTATTTCTATATCAATGCCAGCACTATCGCAATGGTAAATTTCACAAATGGAGCCCATAACCTCATATAAATTATCTTTATTTAATTTATAATTTACTTCGATCTCATCTGGTACAAAAAGTAACTTAACCCTTTGAAGCGGCATTCTTCCATTGGTCCAGTTTGCAGGCATAAAACCTGTAACAGGGTCAGAGACTCTATTTTGTTGTGCCAGCCATAAGGCAATTGCTGTTGATGTTTGATGAAGTTCATTTACGGAAAGATTCTTTTTAGTTTCTAAAGCTTCACGTTCAATAAAGTCTGTTGTTGTATTTCCGTTTAAGAAACTTTCATTTCTTAAGCAAGAAATTAAAAATTGACGATTTGTTACCACACCTCCCATGTGAGCCTTTTCGAGTCCGCGTGCCAGTTTATTGGCAGCATCAATTCTATTGGGTGCCCAAGAGATAACTTTAGATAACATGGGATCAAAATCTGTACCAATAACACTGCCTTCTTCTACACCTGAATCCCATCTCACTTCTGAAGCTAGGCTGGTATCATATGCGTGCAAGGTTCCTATTTCAGGCAGAAAGTTATTTCCAGGATCTTCAGCATAGAGTCTTGCTTCAATTGCATGGCCATGCCAATCAATATCATCTTGAGCAAATTCAAGCTCATCTCCTCTAGCTATCTTGATTTGTTCAGCAACCAAGTCTATTCCTGTAACTTCTTCTGTAACTGGATGCTCAACTTGCAGCCTAGTATTAACCTCTAAAAACCAAAATTCATCTGTTTTATCATCAAATAAAAATTCAACAGTTCCTGCAGAGCAGTATTTAATTTTTCTAGCTAATTTAACCGCTGCCTGACCCATCTCCTCTCTTAAAAATGGATCAATTCTTGGAGAGGGTGACTCCTCAATAATTTTTTGGTGCCGTCTCTGTATAGAGCATTCACGCTCTCCTAAATGAACAACATTGCCGTGTTCATCACCCAAGATTTGTATTTCAATGTGACGTGATTTTTCTACATATCTTTCTATAAAAATTCTGTCATCACCAAAACCTGACAGAGCTTCTCTTTTTGCGCTTACGATCGAATCTTTTAATTCACTTTCTTTTTTAACAATCCGCATTCCTTTGCCACCGCCTCCAGCAGCAGCTTTGATCAAGATCGGGTACCCAATACTCTTTACATCTTTAGTATTTGAGGTCATTGGCAAAGTGGGAACACCAGATTTTTCTGCAAGTTCTTTAGCTTTTAATTTATCTCCCATGACTTTAATTACATGAGGAGATGGTCCAATCCAAATTAATTTATTACTTTTAACTTTTCTAGCAAAAGCAGCATTTTCAGATAAAAAACCATATCCTGGATGGATTGCTTCTGCTCCAGATTGTATAGCTGCATCAATGATGGCGGCATCATCCATGTAGCCAGAAGATAGCTTGATGGCTTCATCAGCCATCTTTACAAATGGAGCATCCTTATCAGCATCAACAAAAACAGCTATACATTTAATACCCATAAATTGAGCGGTTTGCATAATTCGACATGCAATTTCTCCGCGATTAGCAACAAGAATTGAATTAAACCTCATAATCTAAATACCCCATACTCTTTAGCACCATCTATTGAAGAGTTAGAAACTATAGATAGGCAAAATCCAATAACGCTTCTAGTATCTCTTGGATCAATAATGCCGTCATCTGTAACCATGCTGCTTGCAACAAGACCCTCTGACATTTGATCTGACATTTGCTCAACTGTCTCTACGATTTGAGCATCAAGCTTTTCATCAAATTTTTCGCCTTTTCTTGCTGCTTGACCTCTTCGTACAATCGACATTACTCCAGCAATCTGCTTCGAACCCATAACAGCAATTTTTGCTGTGGGCCAGAGGAAGGTAAATCTATTGTTATATGCTCTGCCTGACATAGCGTATGTACCTGCACCAAATGAAGCCCCAATAATAATAGTGATATGAGGTACGTTAGAGTTAGACACTGCGTTAATAAGCTGAGAGCCTTTTTTAATAATAGCCTGTCTCTCGAAATCTTTGCCTACTAAAAACCCAGTGACATTTTGAAGAAAAATTAATGGTATGTTTCGCTTATTGCATAGTTGGATAAAGGTTGCAGCTTTTTCTGCACTTTCCGGATAGATGGGACCATTATTTCCTAATATGCCTATAGGATACCCATGAAGCATTGACCATCCGCAAATCATAGTCTTGCCATAAAGAGGCTTGAACTCTTCAAATCTTGACCCGTCAACAATTCGACCAATCACCTCCCTAATATCAAGCGGGCTTTTGAGTTCTTCATCAACAAGACCCAATAATTCTTCCTTAGATAGAGTTGGACTATCAGCATCTGAAAGAGGTGATGGACCTTCTTTGGCCCAATGTAAATGTGAGACTACATTCCTGCATAATCTTAGAGCATCCATTTCATCCTCAGCTAGATAATCTGAAAGACCAGAAACTTCTGAATGCATTTTTGCGCCACCTAAGGTCTCATCATCTGATACTTCACCGGTAGCCATTTTGACTAGAGGAGGTCCTGCAAGAAAGACTTTAGCTTGATCTTTAATAAAGATATTGTAATCAGACATACCTGGTTGATAAGCACCACCGGCAGTTGAAGAGCCAAAAACAATTGATATCACCGGAATGCGCATTTTAGAAAGTTCTGTTAGATCATAAAAATATCTTCCAGTTGCTGCAAAATGAGTATGACCTATGGTGGGTGCGATGGGAGGTTGATCTCCTTTCTTGCCGGTACCCATTCGAAGATCTCCTCCTGCAGATTCCACAAAATTAATATAAGGCAAACGGTTATCTCGAGCAATTTCCATTGCCCTGTTCCATTTTTCTCCAACATAAACCGTCATGGCGCCAGCTAAAACCGAAGGATCATTAGCAAAGATTACACATTCAGTACCGGCAACAATTCCAATTCCAGCAACACATCCGCCACCCACAGTGAAGTCTGTTCCATAAGCAGCAAATGGAGCAATTTCGAGGAAGGGTGTGTCAGGATCTAGCAAATTAAAAACCCTTTCTCTTACAGGCATCTTGCCTCGTTTTGCTAATCTTTCGTGGTGATAAGCTCCGCCTCCTAATTCAGCTTTGTCTAAAAGCTCATCAAGGAAATTTATTTTCCTTAACATCACATTTTTATTGTGAATAAATTGATCAGAATTGATATCAATATTTGTTTTAATTTCGGGTGCAATATTTTTTCTTGGCATTTCTATTTAATAAAATTGAGTGGTAATATAATATACAAATAATTACCATTTTTGAAATTAATTTTTAAAATTACGGCTTTTCTATTTTTTTAGGAGAAAATAATGAGCATCAAAATTTATAGCTGCAATGATTCTAGAGGTTTAAGGCCTATGTGGACTGCAGAGGAGATGGGAGTGAGTTATGAATCTGAAATGATGCCATTCCCTCCAAGGTTTTTGCATAAAGAATATATGGATGTAAATATTCTTGGCACCATTCCATATTTAATTGATGGGGTGGTAGAAATGACAGAATCAGTTGGTATGTGTCAATATTTAGTTGAAAAATATGGCCCTACTGACTTGAAAGTTAATAGTGATGAGGCTGATTTTCATCATTATTTAAATTGGCTTGCTCATTCAGATGCTACTTTAACTTTTCCTCAAACCGTTGTCTTAAGGTACACATTTCAAGAGGTAGGAGTTGCAGATAAGGCTGCAGAAGGTTACAGAAAATGGTTTGTTTCCAGGTTAAAGTTGTTGGAGAAATCTTTGGAATCAAGAGAATACTTGTGCTCAGATAGATTTACGATTGCAGATATATGCGTTAGTTATGCAATTTATTTAGCTAAAACTCTTCAAATAGAGGAAGCATTTAAACCTAATATCAAGCGTTGGACTGATATGCTTTTTGAAAGAGAGGGATTTAAAAGAGCTGTATCTCAAAGATATTCTGCTCCTGAGTAATTAATCACCTACAAAATTAGCCAGTCTTTCATATGCATCTATGAAGTCCTCTTTAAAATCTTGTACCACATCACTTGCAGAGATTGTTTGGTTCATTAATCCCACGCCTTGACCAACCCAGTAAGTCGCAAGCTCTTTGGCACCTTCATGTCCGCCTTCTGCTAGTTTGTTAACTTTTGCCAATGCAGGTTCAGCTACCATAGGCTGCAGCGGCAATGGAAGTGGTTCAGGAGCTCCGTCTGCTTCCCACGCTTTTGTCCACTCAGAAACTAACTGTCTAGAGTGCTTTCCTGTTCTGCTTCTTGATCTGGTTGTTTGACTAGAGGTTGCAGCTACCATTTTTTCTTTTATCACTGGCGGAACTTCAGATTCAGCTGTTGTTAACCATACAGACCCGCACCAAGCACCTGAAGCTCCCATGCTCATCGCTGCTGCCATTTGTCTTCCAGTTGCAATCCCCCCTGCAGCTAGAATTGGGACATCACCATATGGTTGAATGGCCTCATGAACTTCCGGAATTAAGACCATGGTTGAAACACTCCCACAATGACCACCAGCTTCTGTCCCTGAGACAACCAAAATATCAACACCTGCTTTTACTTGATTGATAGCGTGTTGAGCAGTACCCAAAAGGGCTGCAACTTTTACATCATTTTCTTTTCCCATTTTTACCATCCAGTCAGGCGGGACACCCAATGCATTTGCAATTATTTTTATTGGATGACTAAAAGCAACATCTAGCAAAGCTTTAGCACCATCTGCCTTAGTATTTTCAGCCATATAAGTTGCTGCTGTTTTAATTGTTCTTAATTCATTAGCTTCAATATCATGCTTCTCTAAAATATCTGCTCTAAAATCTGCATATTCTTGAGGAATCATTGAGGTTAGTTTTTCTGCATCAAATTTTTTATCTTTATCAGCCATTTTATTGGGTATTAATACATCTACTCCATATGGAAGTCCATCGATGTGATCATCGATCCACTTAAGCTCTTCTTCTAACTGTTCTGGAGTCATCCCAACAGCGCCTAACACACCGCATCCGCCTGCTTTTGATACTGCTACAACGACATCCCTACAGTGAGTAAATGCAACAAGAGGAAATTCTATATCAAGAAGTTCGCAAATCTTTGAGTTCATTATTTTTCCTTATTGGTAATAGACTGAATATTATATTACCACTCAGGATACACAAAATGGAATACATCCATCATAATCACCCAACCTAAAATAAAAATAGTTCAATATGAAAAAAATTAAAATTGATTGCTCAATGATTACTCGAGATCCAGCAGAGGCTTCAAAAGCTAGCAAAGAGCTTGAAGACCTCGGATATGATGGAGCTTTTACTTTTGAAGGACCGCATGAACCATTTCTGCCTCTTGCAGCCGCTGCTCTTTCAACAGAAAAGTTAGAACTTTTAACCTCAATAGCAGTTGCGTTTTCTAGGAATCCCATGACTTTAGCTAACATTGGTTACGATCTTCAGTTGATGTCAAAGGGAAGATTTACTCTCGGCATAGGGTCTCAAATAAAGCCGCACATTGAAAAGAGATACTCTATGCCATGGTCATCACCTGCAAAACGAATGAAAGAGATGGTTGATGCTATCAAAGCTATTTGGGGATGTTGGCATGAAGGGAAAGATCTGGATTTTAGAGGCGAGTTTTATCAACACACTCTCATGACTCCTATTTTTAATCCAGGAGAAAATCCATTTGGCCTTCCAAAAATATATGTTGCAGGCGTGGGACCGTTAATGACCCAAGCCGCAGCTGAATCTGGCGATGGATTTATTGTGCATCCTTTTCATACAACTAAGTTTTTAGAAAATATTACCTTGCCATCTGTAAAAAAAGGACTCGAGTTATCGCATGCAAAAGAATTTGATATTTCATTGGGTGTCATGATTGCAACCGGAACAACTGATGAAGAAATTGCAAAAGCCAGAGATGCCTGCAAGGCACAAATTGGGTTTTATGGTTCTACTCCTGCTTATAAAGTAGTTTTAGAGCAACATGGCTGGGAAAGCATCCAGCCAGAGCTCAATAGCCTCACCAAAAAAGGGTTGTGGCAAGATATTCCAAATCTCATTTCAGATGAAATCTTAGAGAGTATCGCAGTGACTGGAACGCCAGATGAAGTTGCAAACATAATTTTTGATCGATATGGTTCTATTGCCTCAAGAATAGCTCCCTCAATTTTTTCAGGTGATCCTGAGGTAACTAAAGCATTAATCATTTCATTAAAAGAAAAATTATGAACAAATCTTTTCTTGGGAGATTGATGCTTGATCTTGATAGTACGTCGCTTACCCAAGAAGAAAATGAATTACTTCTAAACCCTCATGTAGGGGGGGTGATTTTATTTGCTCGAAATATTTCTTCAAGGGACCAAGTGCAAGAGCTATGTAGAGAAATGAAAACCTTAAATCCAAACCTTCTTATTGCTATAGATCAGGAGGGAGGAAGAGTTCAGCGTTTGAAAGAAGGCTATACCATCTTGCCACCCATGCAAAAGTTAGCTGCTTTTTTAAATTCTAATCATGATAAAAATTTTATCTTTGCAACTGATTTAGGCTGGTTAATGGCTTCAGAAGTTATTGCATCTGGTTTAGATATAAGTTTTGCACCAGTTTTAGATCTTGATAATTCTAGAAGTTCTGTTATTGGTGATAGAGCAATAGGTGATAATCCAGAAGAGGTTATCGATATAGCCAGCGCCTTTATTAAAGGCATGAATCAAGCAGGGATGAAGGCTACCGGCAAGCATTTTCCAGGACACGGCGGAATTTATGCTGACAGCCATCTTACTTTTTCTCAAGATACAAGATCTTTATCAGAACTTGAAGATCATGACTTGCTACCCTTTGACGCTCTAAAGTTTCAACTTGGAGCAATAATGACTGCTCATATATCTTTTTCAAATATTGACAAAGAGATAGCAACTTTTTCTAAATTTTGGCTACAAGACATATTAAGAAATAAACTAGGGTTTTCTGGAACAATCTTTAGTGATGATCTTTCAATGAAGGGCGCAGATTATATTGGTGGCATTGAAGCTAAGGTAGGCAAAGCATTAGAGAGTGGCTGTAATATGGTTTTAGTTTGTAATGATAGACCTGCAGCTTTGAAAGCTATAAATTTTCTGGAGAAAGAAAAAATTTCTCAATCGCAAAAAGCATCAAAATTAAAAGCTTCTCAATTAATTATTTGGGCTGATTTGGAAAAAGATGCAAGAAGAAAAGATATCATAGATAAACTAAATATCATTGGAAAATAAAAGTTATGACCTCCTTGCCAGACTTATCTGATCAACATTCTCAGCAAATCCAAATTGGCAAACTTGTATTGCACTCTTTTGGTAGCAGGCATTCAATCTCAGGAGAGATATATACAGTTTCTTGTTCAGATGATAACTCTGTTGTAAAAGAAGTTCTCTCTCGAGAAGGAAAAAATAAAGTTTTAGTTATTGATGCTTCTGGTGTAAATCATGCCTCTATGATTGGAGACCAAATTGCAAAATCTGCAGTAAAAAATAATTGGGCTGGTATTGTTGTTAATGGCTGTATCAGAGATGTTGAGGAGCTTAAGAATCTTCCTATAGGAGTCTTTGCTAAAGGAGCTGTTGCCCAAAAAACAAATAAAAAAAATCATGGTTTTGAAGATATTTTAATTTCATTTGGAAGCGTGGTTATGACTTCTGGAAAATGGATTTACATTGACCAAAACGGCTGGTTAGTTGCTGATAAAAAGCTATAACTTAAAACTTTTAATCGTCTGCTCTTTTTCTAACCAGATTGCATCAACAAATGCTTGAAAGTCTCTTCTGTAATTATCTTCTTGTTCGAAAGATCTATTTTTAAGATTTTCGGGCAAAGCATATGTTTTTACTACAACTTTTGCTTTACTCAAATCACCGCAAAGGAAGTTCCATGTTGATCTTTTTTCAGATGAATAAACCACTGTAAAATCAACCAAAGTGTCTACTTGAGGCATCCCCGATAATGCGATAGCAAGAGCTCCTATTTTTGGTTTTAATAAATTAGAATATGGAGATTCCTGTGCAGCTTGTTTTTGCAAAGTAAATCTAGTTCCTTCAGCAAAGCTAAATGCCGTAGAGGGATTTCTAGAGAATCTTTTTGCAGCTATTTGTGCATTCTCAAAGTCGACTTTTTTTAATTCTGGATTTGCTTGAATTTGAGCTCTTGAATGCCTATTCAAAAAAGGCATATCTATTGTTTTGTGAACTAAGTAAATAATTGGTATCCACTGCAATTCTTTTTTCATAAAGAACTTTATAAGGGGAATTTTTTTATGCCCTGCAGCCAATAAGATAAATATGTCAGCCCAGGTCTGGTGATTACTCATAGCAATGTACCAAGTATCAGTATTTACATCCTCGGGTATTTGGAAATCCCATTCAAGTTTATGCAATATTCTTAGCGCTGTTGTGATGCTTGCAACAGTGGCGCTACCCATAGTATTTGAGAGTGAGCCCAGTGAAACCTTTAAGTTTTTATTTGGAATAATTCTAGGAATATTTACAATTGTTAAGATCGTTACTGCAAAACTTAGGATAATTAAAATCGTAAAAAAGGTAATAACGCCTATAAAAAATCTACTAATTTCTCTCATGCAACTTTATTTTAATCCAAAATTCTTCTAGCTCCTCAGAGGTAAGATTATCCATTTCTTTCGCATTTTTACAAATCTCTTCTTCCATTAAACTAAAGCGCTTTACAAACTTATGATTTGCTTGATTGATTGCTTCGCTTGCATCTACTCTTAAGTGTCGACTTAAATTGATAATAGAAAACAATAAATCTCCTAATTCTTCTTGGCTCTTTTTTTTATTATTTTGCTGAATCTCATGTTTAAGCTCTGTTAATTCTTCTTCAACTTTTTTGATAACATCAATGGTTTCTTTCCAGTCAAAACCTTTTTTGCTAGCTTTTTTTTGTATTTTTTTTGCTTTTATAATTGGGGGTAATGATGAAGGTATATCACCAAAAGTATTGCCAGCATCCTTTGAGTTTTTTTCTTGCGCTTTTATTGCATCCCATGCTTGAGTTTGCTCTTGAGCTGAAAGAGGTTTTGGTGCCCCCTCAAAGACATGTGGATGTCTTCTAATCAATTTTTTATTTAAGGTATCGACTATTTCATCAAAATTAAATAACT